>JAABUN010001280.1_pt1 | contig 57263 bp, 55 predicted proteins | sample 5559311 | NCBI WGS metagenome assembly JAABUN01 (sample SAMN10711877, study PRJNA513370) | rock metagenome | isolation source: Antarctica rocks | place: Antarctica: Victoria Land, Siegfried Peak sud
AGTAATAACGTAAAAAGAGTAGAAAAATTAATCAATAACAGACCCATCAGAAAATTTGACTACAATTCAGCTAATGAGGTATATTTAATAAAATCAGCTGTTGCACTTATTGCTTGAACACAGCATTGGATAAGAAATGACGATCAAAAAGTAGGATCATACCCGGGATTTCCAACAGTTTATAAAAGATTTAAAGATATTTTTAGCCGGATAGAGCAAAAGCTTGCTAAATATATTCCGGATGTTGACATTTATAAACACATCAAGAATTTTACTTTACATTATCAAGATAGAGTTTTCTATAATGATTATATAAATGACCTTGCTGATTTAGAAAAAATAACTAATCTAAAAACTCCCATTATTACCGGAGCAGACGCGAAGAGTCTTCCGGCGAATAATATTTTTTCGAAGTATACAACTCCTGTAAAAGAACTAAATGGTTATTCTATTATCTCCATAAATACCGGAATTTCACGTTCTACTAATCAACAAATTTTGATCGTGGAATGCAGATTGAAGGGAAAGTTTGATGGAAAAATAGATGAATGGTTTAACAATGCACATGATATTCAATTAGCTTTTTTCAAAACTTTTTTTAAACCAAACATACTTGACCAATGGAAGCAATAAGAAATGAATTACCAGAACTAAGCCAGGCTTCTTTTTTTAATAATTCCAAAAATCAGGAAGCAGACAAAATAGAAGGAAATAGAAAATATTTATTCCAGGAGAAAGACGGGAATGTTATTTTAGATCCGGGAATTTCATTCGCTTCTTTCTTTGCAACCCAGGAAGATTTTCAAAGTCTTGAATTGAGTAAGTTTAAGGCTCTTATAGCTCACCTTCTTAACTATGTTGAGGACTTAAAAATCTTAGGCAACAATTGGATAAGCGGAGATAGTATTTCACCAGGTGAACTTTCCTTAGATTTAGCTAAAGATATTTTACATTATTTAGATGCCGAATACACCTCTAAACCTGTTTATTTGAGCTCCTATACCCCAGGTATAATAATGGGGCCTATTCCTGCCGGCGGTGTAAGTATAGAAGTATCTCCTCAAGCAGATGTCCGATTATATATTAACATTTACAATCCTGGTAATATTGAAATGGAATTGGACAACCAAGGGTTTTTTACAGAAATTGGAGCAACTAAAGACAATTTTAAAGCAAAAATGGCAGAATTACTTTCAGAATATGGAGCATGGTACAATTATTCCGGATGGGGAAATATTATTCAGGTATGCTAAAAAGGAAGCATTTCCGGCTGGTCAGACAGAACTTCCTTCAAGCATATTTAATGATCCGGAACTGTCATGTGATTGGAAAAAATTTAGAGCAGATCCATTAACTTCTTTTCATCTTTCCGAAGGTAAAACTTCGATTGTAGCAATCACAGTTAGTAATGATATTCGAAACCCGCAGAACCCCAAAAGGATTGGTCAGATAATACCTGACTGGCATCAGGAAATAATATATGCACCTATTAGTGCTGAAGATGACCCTCTGCATGGGGAAAATAAAGCTCACTCTTTGATAAAAGGGAAGAAAAAAGCTGCAGTTCTTGACGCGATAAGGGCTAATTCAAAATTGATTCTTCAATAAGGTTTCGTTCGTTAGTCGGAACAGACTATATCTATGTTAGGCATGAGCGGTTAAATGGTTATAAAAGGGGCAATAAAATAAATCATTTGCAAACTTTTATTAAGGAACTTCTTTACCTTATATTAAGGAACTTCTTTACCTTAATTTATTAAAATTGGGCAAGTGGAAATAAATAATTTTCACTTGCCTTCTCAATAAAACCAACTATGCAAAAGCAACTCCTCTTAATTTTCATCTTATCTATTGCCTCCGTTTATATCAGCAAAGCACAACAAACCGCATCAAAAGATACCCCAACCCCAAAAGAAAAAACAGCCTTTCAAACAGCCAGTCCCTGGATACCGCAGATTGATGTGCGTTCTGACATTGCCATTGTTTACGGAGCAGGTGATCAGCCGGGCATGACCTTTGAACAAAGAGTAAAATCCTGGCGGGACAGGGGATACCAGGTAGATTTTATGACAGGCATCGCGTGGGGATCGTATGACGATTATTTCCTGGGCAAGTGGGATGGCAAAAACCACCTGGGCGACGGGCAGGTACAAGGCAACGGGGATACCATATGGCATGGACATAACATTCCTTATGTGGTGCCCGTTGCATCGTTCATTGAGTATATGAAAACCGGGGTGGTCAAAAAGGTACTTGATGCTGGTATTACCTCCATCTTCCTCGAAGAACCGGAGTTTTGGGCAAGAGCCGGTTACAGTGAACCATTTAAGAAAGAATGGCAGAAATATTATGGATTTCCATGGAGACCGCAGCACGAATCTGCAGAGAATAATTACCTCTCCAGCAAGTTGAAATACCAGTTGTATTACAATGCAATCAAGGAAGTTTCGTCGTATGCAAAAGAATATGGTAAAAGCAAGGGCTTGACTGTGAGAGTGTATATACCTACTCACTCTCTTGTCAATTACTCATCGTGGCAGATAGTAAGTCCCGAAACAAGCCTTGCTTCATTGCCCGGCATTGATGGATACATTGCGCAGGTATGGACAGGCACTTCGAGAGAACCGACCTAAATAATGGTTGCACTGCAATCATCTGCGAAAGAAAATCTATAGGTGTGATAAAAAACAATACTAAAAGAAAAAACCTTTAAAACACGAAAGACAATAAGGCGAAAGCTTAATGAACTTAGTCTCTTCGTGCCTTAGTGGTTCTAAATAAATTATCTAAAACCCCGATTTGAGTGTCTGTAAAAATTTTATTACTTATCTTTCTGGCTCAGGTTTTTATAATTTGTCAACCATAATTAATATCGAATGAACCGACAATTGTTGTTTTTAATAATAGCAGTGCTTGTTGTGCACCGGAGCGTTGCGCAACAAATATCCCAGGCAGCAAAGCCGGAAACAGTGGGTTTCTCTGCCGAACGATTAAAAAGAATAGATGCAAACCTTAATGACTGGGTTAACAAAGGATGGATGAACGGAGCGGTAGGATTGATTATTCGGGATGGTAAAATAGTTTATTATAAATCTGCAGGATTTAATGATTGGGAAACAAAATCTGCAATGCGAAATGACGGCATTTTTAGAATTGCATCGCAAACAAAAGCAATTACAAGTGCAGCCGTTATGATGTTGTACGAAGAAGGTAAGTTTTTATTAGACGATCCTGTTTCAAAATATATTCCTGCGTTTTCTAATGAAACAGTGCTCGATAAGTTCAATGAGACAGATTCCACTTATTCAACCGTACCTGCCAAAAGACAGATCACCATCCGGGACTTGCTTACCCATACCTCCGGTTTAGGATATGCACAAATCGGCAGTAAAGAAGCAAATGCTATTTATGCAAAGCATAATATTACAGCGGGCCTGGATGTGCATAATGATAAATTAGCGGATGCTATGAATAGGTTAGGACGATTACCGCTTATGCATCAACCGGGGGAAAAATGGACCTATGGTTTAAACGTGGATTTGCTGGGTTATCTTGTAGAAATGTGGAGCGGCATGTCGCTGGATAGTTTTTTCCGACAGCGCATTTTTGAGCCTTTAGGAATGAAGGATACTTATTTCAATCTTCCTGCAGAAAAAGCTAACAGGCTCGTTAATCTGTACAGCGAGGATTCGTTGGGGCATTTAATAAAACAAGCAGGTAAGGTACTTGGGTTGGACGTAAATTTCCCCTTACGCAAAAAAACATATTTTTCCGGTGGCGGTGGTCTTTCTTCTACCATTTATGATTATGCAGTTTTTCTGCAAATGTTACTAAATGGGGGCGAGTATAATGGCAAAAGATTATTAAGCCGGAATACGGTAAGGATGATGACTATGAACCAGATCGGGAATATTGATTTCGGTAACGATAAATTTGGGTTAGGCTTTGCAATTGTAACAGAAAAAAGCAGTGCAGCTTTTCCTTCACAGGCAGGCACTTTTAGCTGGGGCGGTGCTTTCGCCACTTCTTACTGGGCAGACCCAAAAGAAAAAATGATCGTAATTTTTTACAGGCAATCCTGGATAACCAACCATGGTGACTTGGGGGATAAATTCAGGGTGCTTGCATACCAGGCATTGAATGATTGATTTATAAAAATGTTGTTTGTTTGTCTCATTGAAAAAACAAATATTTCACATCTTGTTTTTTTATTTGCCTCTTTCGCCAGAAACGAATAAACTCTTAAAACCAAATTTGCTTCAGATTTCCACGGTAGTTTTGTTGCCTTCCTCAGGAATCAGTTACGATGTCTAAAAAATTTACACTCCCTTTATATATTGTTTACATTTTTTGCTGTTTATGCACAGGAAACAGGCGGCAATGCAAATACGAAGATCATCGGTACAATTATAGACTCTGTTTCGCGACAGCCGATATAATATGCCACCATTTCATTATTTGCTAACAATAGTAAAAAAGCATTGAATGATACTACTTCAGGTAACACCAAGTGCAAAAAGCTTTTGTTCACCATTCTGAATAATGGTAGGGAAAAATTGTAATTAACACAGGCACTAGGTATACAATTTAAAATGGAAGAAGGGGATTACATCGTAAACTTGCTTAATGAAACAGGATTAAATCACTTCAATACTAAACGTCGCTTCAAATTTGCCTTTTGGCGCTAAAGTATTAATCCCTTCTTTCTCTTCTAATTTTCCTGAGGCATTTACACTGTCTGCTATGCCGCACCAGGGTTCTATGCATACAAAATCTCCTCCTTTTGTTTCCCAAATGCCGAGGTAAGGGAAGTCTTGGAAAGTTACTTTTAAGCCATGTTCTGTTTTTATGCTTTTAAGTGTGACAGATGTTGATTTGAGAGCTTTAAATACAATTGCATCAGCAGAGAATAACTCTTTCCTTAAAGACAATATGCTTTCATTTTCTAATAATGGAGTTGGCGCGGTTTCAATTAAGCCCTCTGAAGATATTGGCCATCTTCCGGCAGTTTCTTTTTTATTAAAAACCAACTGATAGTCTTCGTATGCGGTTCCATCCACCAACGGTATTTTAAAAGCGGGATGTCCACCTACTGAAAAATACATTGTTTCATTACTTTTATTTTCTACTGTATAAGTAATCTCCAAAGCATTTTCTATAAGAGTGTATCTGACAGAAAAAGCAAATACAAAAGGATAAATGCTTAGGATTTGTTCATTTGAATGAATAGAGAAGGTAATGGAAGTATCGGTTTGTTCAGTTACTTCAAATTCCATTTCACGGGCAAATCCATGGCGGCTAAGGTTATATTTTTTGCCGTTGTATATATAGGTTTTGTCTTTTAATTCACCTACAATTGGAAAAAGCACTGGGCTTCTTTTTCCCCAAATAGCTGGGTCACCGCTCCACAAGTATTCTAACTTATGCTGCTTGTGATATATGCTTTGCAACTCAGCTCCCTTCGCTGCAACCTGGATGGATATAATATCGTTGGAAATTGAATGCATAGTTGATTATTTGTTTACACTAAAAATCTCGCAGAAATCGAGAAATTCGTTGAGAAAAAAGAAAGCCATTCTTCCAATAAATCTCTGAATATTTCCACGAGAAAACTATTCTTACAGACAAAGCATTATTGCATTTCTTCCTTCAGCTTCGTTAATATATCTGTTTCTAAAAGGTCATCTATAGTGTCAATATCATTTAATTCGGTGAGTTGGCTAAAAGTTAATCCAAGTCTATTTATGGTATCAAGTGTATCGTTCAGAACTGAAGAGGTTCCCCAATCTTTATTTACAAAAAAATCAGGATAGAGCTTGCTCATACCAAGAAGGTAATAACCGCCATCTGCTGAGGGGCCGATAACTATATCGCTTTTATGCAATTTTTCAAAAGCCTCGTTCAACATTTCTGTTTGCAACTCATAACAATCGCTTCCGATTATACAGACATTTTTACAACCTAAATCAAATACCTTTTTAAAAGCATTCATCATTCTTTCACCCAAATTATTGCCTTCCTGTAGATGCTTGGAAAAAACATTATCATCGAAAACATCATTTATGTGAATATAATTTGAGTAGAAAACAAAGAGACTGCATTTACAGGATACACTTATATCTTTAGTGTACTGCAACAAATACTGATAGACTTCCAGACTTTTATCATCCCCTAAACTTACCGCGAGGCGTTTTTTTACTTTTCCCTTCTCCAGATTGCGTACAAATATGATTAAAGCATTTTCCATTAAAAAAATTTATAAAAACATCTTAAACAGCTATCATATTAAATAGTTTAATTCTACAAAATTGAATTTTATCACTGCTTTCAAATTAATGAAGGTAAATTCAATAAGTACCAGCCTGTTTAATAAAATTACTATTTACTGAGATCCTATAAAGAGTGTCTGACTGTATTAATTCGCAGGCCTAATATTTTATACAATCTTTTTAACGCAACAAAGGGTTTAAACAACACTTGCTTCAGCTATTTTACCTCTTATCTTAGCTTCTAACTCAGCAGCCAGTTCAGGATTGTCGGTTATTAATTGTTTTACTGTATCACGGCCTTGTCCAAGTTTATTTCCATCGTAACTAAACCAGCTTCCGCTTTTTTGAATAATACCCAACTCAACACCCATATCTATTATTTCACCCATCTTGCTGATACCTTCGCCGAAAATTATATCAAATTCAGCAGCACGAAAAGGCGGAGCGACTTTATTTTTTACCACTTTCACTTTTACATGATTGCCCACAGCCTCATCACCATCTTTGATCTGCGTCATCCGGCGAATGTCTAAACGAACAGATGCATAAAACTTAAGGGCATTACCACCGGTTGTAGTTTCAGGATTACCAAACATAACGCCTATTTTTTCACGTAACTGGTTGATAAAAATGCAAATAGTATGTGTCTTATTAATTGTTGCCGTAAGTTTTCGCAGAGCCTGGCTCATGAGTCTTGCCTGCAATCCCATTTTGCTGTCACCCATTTCACCTTCCAGTTCACCTTTGGGCACCAATGCTGCAACAGAGTCTATTACAACAACATCTAAGGCGCCTGATAAAATCAGCCTGTCTGCGATCTCTAATGCCTGCTCGCCATAATCAGGTTGAGAAATAAGAAGGTTATCTACATCAACGCCTAATTTTTGGGCATACGAACTATCGAAAGCATGCTCGGCATCTATAATAGCGCACATACCGCCTTTTTTTTGTGCTTCGGCAATTACATGTATAGCTACTGTAGTTTTACCACTGCTTTCCGGACCATAAATCTCTACTATCCTTCCTTTGGGCAAACCGCCAATTCCCAGTGCAACATCCAATCCTATTGATCCTGTTGAGATCACTTCCATTTCGTCATTAACCCTTTCATTCATCATCATCACGCTTCCCTTGCCAAAATCTTTATCAATCTTATCCATCGTCAGCTTAAGCGCTTTCAACTTCTCTATATTGCTCATGTAGGTTTATTTTTATCAAAATTATTGAATAGGTAAAGGTATAATAATTAAGTTATTAACACTAATCATTTTAGTATTGTAACTAATCTTTTTGGTTATTCTAATGTTATATTATCAAGCACTGCAGCAACGGAGATATTTGTACGTTTTCTAACAAGATGACCAGCATTAAAACACCATTTTATAATAGAGCCAAAAGATGCACAAGGATATGCTGATGAACGAAATGCGTCGCAACAATGATGCATGAAAAATAGATGCTGGTATCAAAAAAATAAGTTTAAATTACTTTCTGGATTTTTCGTGCGGCTTCCAGTCAAAAGACTGCGTGGGAACAATTCAAGATATTTTTTTGTTTTTACCGTTTCATCCTGCAATTGATTAATCAAGGGCTCTGATAATTTCATATGCAACGTTTTGCGTAAATATAACTTGTCTGTTCGCATTTTAAAAAAACATCGGATCAAATAATTTTATAATGTTGCCTTATCTTTATTATATGCGTCCTGAAAAATTTCTGCAGCAACCAACAAAGCCTGTTTTTAATACGGGAAGAACCAGGGAAATTTTTAGCTTCAATCCTGCAACTCCCCCTTCCACAGAAGATGCAAAAGATACAAAATTGTATGTATATAGTTACAATAACGCATCTGTTGAGCAGGTTGAATTGCAAAATGTCAGGGAAACATTTCCTTATCGTGACGGGGCAGGAGTAAGCTGGATAAATGTAGACGGCATTATCAAACATGATGTTGAAGTTATAAGTCACCATTTTGGCGTTCATCCTCTTCTTGTAGAAGATATTTTAAGTATAGGTCAACGTCCTAAAATGGATGACATAGAGGGGGTATTGTTTTGCCTGCTTAATATGTTATATTTTAATGAGAAAAACTGTTCGGTTGAACAGGAGCAGATAAGCATTGTCCTTGGAAAAAATTTCGTTATTACCTTTCAGCAAGATGCTAAGAGAGATGTACTTAAAAGCATTCGTGATAAACTAAATATAGCTAATAGTAAACTTCGGCTAAGAGGGGCTGATTATTTGTGTTATAGTTTACTTGATGTTATTGTAGACCATTACTTTGAAGTAATGGAAAATTTAGGTGATAAAATAGAATTGCTGGAAGAAGAGATAGCTCGGGACAGCAACAAGAAGTCATTGAAGAAGCTTAATGCTTTGAGGAAAGAAATGATTGTTTTGAAAAGAAATGTCTCACCGGTGAGAGACCTTATCAATGGCTTTATTAAGAGTGAAAGCGAGTTACTTGATGACAAAATAAATAAATATTTTAAAGACGTCTATGACCACATTGTACAGGCAAATGATGTGGCGGAAAACTACCGTGATATTCTTACCAACGTGCAGGATTTGTACATAAACCAGGTAAATCTGAAAATGAATGAGGTAATGAAAGTAATGGCAATAGTTACGTGTTTGCTGGCACCAGCAGCAGTTATAGGAGGTATATTCGGAATGAATTTCGATGTCATTCCTTACGCGCATCAAAAATGGGGGTTTTATTTAACCGTTGCAGTCATGCTGTTGGTGCCGCTGTTAATGCTTGGAATATTTAAAAAAAGAGGTTGGTTTTAGTGGTTTCATAAAAGAAAAGCCATTGATAATCAATTAAAACCGTAATTAATTGCAAATCTTAAAAACTTTTAACTTAGCTTAGTACAATAAATATTTTAATTTGGCGTCCTTAAACGTAAATAACACACATACAAGATTAAAACTTATGCGAGGATTCTCAAAGCTAGCCGGAAAAACTTTTTTAGCCACTTTACTGTTTATTTTGTTTATTACTGTTAATTCTTTTGCAGGAGATGAGAAAAAAGGAACTTCAGGAGGAGGAGATAAAAATTTTCCTTCATTACTTTCCAATTCATCAAGTGCGCCAGTTATTAAAAGGCTTTCTGATTCTATTTACGATTTAATTAGTCTTGGAGAATACGGCCTCGAGAAAGATGTTTTTTTCAATGCCTATAAAGGTTTTCAATTCCTGCAAAGCAAGGGTTTGTTGAAAAAGACAAACCTGCTTACTATTTGCGATTACAGCCAAAGCAGCAGAAACAAAAGATTGTATGTAATTGATGTGGTAAACAGCCGCTTGCTGTTCAATACGTACGTTTCGCATGGAAGAAACAGCGGAGAAGAATTCGCCACCAGCTTTTCAAACTTATTCAATTCCAATAAAAGCAGTCTTGGTTTTCTTGTTACCGGACGACCTTATAAAGGAAAAGCCGGTTACAGTTTACAATTAAACGGGATGGAACCAGGTATTAATGACAGAGTGAAAATGAGGTCAATAGTATTGCATGGTTCAAAATTCGTAAGTGCATCCGTATCTGGTGCAAGAGGAGCAATAAGCAGAAGCTACGGTTGTCCTGCGGTTCCTTATGGTATACACTTGCGCATAATTGATGCTATCAAAGGAGGAAGTTGCGTATTTGTAAGTTATCCTGATGATTGGTATACACATATATCTGCCGTTTTAAATGCAGGCTTTGACCTCGATCCTTCTTACCCGAATATTAATGCGACCTTGCAAAATAGCACCGATGCAAATACAGACGCGGGTTCTGTCTCTTCAGTCCTGATGAAGTAAAAATATTTAATAATTAAGTGGATTATTTTTTCGAGTTCCTAAAAGCTGTTTAAAATTATAAAGGAGCTTAGCAATAAATGCAAAAGCTGGCCATTAATTTAATGTATTCAGAACAGCTAATGTTGCTTTCTGTCTTTACTTATCAGGTTATTACATTGTTGATGAAATCAATACGAGTTATGATATTTGCTGTATTGCATGATATCGTAATCTACAATTTATTGTTTCTGAGTTAGAAAATAATAAATCTGGGATATAAATCATGAGCGAGGCAGAAGATTTCCTCAACTTTTCGCATTGAGACATTTATACAACCTTTTTTAAAAGAATTATATGATATCTTTAATATTGGTATTTTACAAACCAATTCCTTTATCTAAATTATTATTTACGGCTATTTAAACAATCAAAAGCATGAAAAGAATTTTTCTTATCGGTCTTAACTTTTTATTTTTAAGATCGTCTTATGCTCAAATTGAGTTTGGATTAAAAGGCGGACTAAACCTGGCTACAGTCAGGTATATAAACCCTGATAACAGCAAAGCAAGAGTTGGCTGGAATGCAGGAGTCTTAGCGGAAATACCTTTCCAGGATAATCTTTTAATCAGACCTGAATTATTATATTCAAGTAAAGGTTTTGCATTCTCTGCTACTCAAACAGGGAATGAAGGAAGTTTGAAACTAAATTATATATCTGTACCCGTTTTATTTGGTTATCGGCCTAATAATAAATCTAAAATTTTATTAGGTCCGGAATTTGGTTTTTTACGCAAAGCTGTTTCAAAGTCTTTAGGTATCCGTGAAGATATGACTAACTTGTACCGGCATTTTGATGTTGGTTTTGATCTTGGGGTTGCTTATAATATCAGTAAAGCTTTTGGCGCCGAGGTTCGTTACAATTACGGTTTTAAAGACCTGGTAAATGTTGTTTATGTAAATGATAACGGAGGAATTAGCGGGCAGGGTAAAAACGGAGCTAATCGGGTCTTACAATTTGGTTTATTTTATATGCTCGATCAATAATAACCTTCATATAATTGGTACCATATGTATGGCTCTGAAAGAAAAACTTTTTCTGCTAATGTTCTTAGACGAGTTGCCTAAAAAATTTATGGTGCTTCAAAACGTTATAGAGGTGTAATCAACAATTTTGATTAAACAAACAGTAATGCTTGGGCTATTTTAATGTAAACTTGATATTACAGGTAATATTATTCATATTAAGAAACACTTGAATTATAGGCATTAATCAAATTATAGAATTTTTCGTGGCTTTTTTAAACAACCCTTTTGCCTGCCAGATAGCATAATTTTTTTTTCACAACTTTTCCAATCCAGCCAAATAAATTCTTAACAATTTTCATATGGGTTTAGCAGCTTTTGCTGAATTCCCAGATGTCCATAATATTTCCATTCAGTACAACCGTTTTAGGTTTTAATGCTTTTTAAATGGTGGAACATTCTTTTGCACGACATCCATACTACCCTACACATTATATAAATGTTTTTGGCTTGGGCTATTGATGTCTATATAACCTTTTATTGTAGTATACCGGGATTCCATTTCCATCTTGGATTTGTTTTTGTTTTGTTTTTTGATTAATAAAATTTGCCGTACATAAACTAACATGCAGTAAATGGATACAATAGCAACTGCCCATCCCCATGAACCGACAAATATGCGTGCCAAAGAAATCTCTATAACTAAAGCCAATAATACCAGTTTCATTTTTTTAATTTTTAAGTTCTATATAAAAAAAATTTCAAACGCTTGCCATAATAAAATCGTAATGCAAATACTAATTATTGTGTAAACAAATTGTAAAGCCAATAAAAATTAACTGTTAACAATTATGATACGAACTGATATTGCAGATTAGATGATTGACGAAGAATTAAGAAAAGAAACTTCTTTTTTCTAAAAAAGTATAATAACCTCACTGAATTATATTATCCGCACGTGTGTGACAAGAAAACATACTTAATTAACTATTTTATCTCATTTCCAATGTTATCTTATTATTAAGAAATAGTTAAGTGACTGAGGTTAGTCTCATAACTATAATTTTGCCACAAATAAAAAAATTAATGGGATTAAATTCTATCGGCAAATTTTTTATGCCAAAAAATACGATCTTCTATAACTTGTTTGAAGAAGTAGGGGTTACTGTTCGTACGATGGGAGGAGTATTGAAACAACTCGTCAATGAACCTGATTACGACAAAAGAGCATCGCTTTCCAGCAAATTAGAAGACCTTGAACACGAAAATGATGATCATACACATAAACTATACACAGAACTTGGCAGAAACTTTATTACTCCTTTCGACCGGGAAGACATCCATACGCTGGCATCAGCATTAGATGATATTGCTGATGACATTTATGCTGTGGCCAAAAAAATAATTTTTTACAGGGTTAATCCAAATGATCCGGGCATACAAAAAATGGCCGAATTAATAGAACAGGGCACTATACATATTCAAAGTGCTGTACAGGAATTACGGAATATGAAAAATCTCAGGAAAATCACTGAAGCGCTCGTGAGGGTTAATGATATTGAGAACCAGGCAGACGATATATTTGACCTTAGTATCGAAAAGCTTTTTAACCAGGAAAATGATTTTAAAGAAGTAATTAAAAGAAGAGAGATATACCAGGTTTTAGAACTGGCAACTGATAAGTGTGAGGATGCAGCGAACGTAATTGAGTCAATTATTGTTAAATACGCTTAATTACTACTTATCATTGTTTAAAACCCTCGTATGCTTCCTTTATTGATTGTGATTATAGGCTTCGCTTTTATTTTTGATTACATTAATGGTTTTCATGATTCTGCAAATAGCATAGCGACTATTGTTTCTACCAAAGTACTTACCCCGCTTCAGGCTGTTATGTGGGCTGCTTTTTTCAATTTTTCAGCCTTCTTTATTTCAAAATATATAATAGGAGGATTTGGTATAGCTGATACTATAGCTAAAAGTGTGACAATCCAACAAGGTGATCCTCTTGCTTTATATGTGATCTTGGCAGCCTTGCTGTCTGCTATTATCTGGAACCTGATTACATGGTGGTTTGGCATTCCGTCAAGCTCGTCTCATGCCTTGATTGGCGGCCTCATAGGAGCAGCTGTTGCTCATTACCATACTTTTGGTGTTGTTGTTGCTAAAAAAGTAATTCCCATTATTTCTTTTATTGTTGTTGCGCCTCTTGTAGGAATGATAATAGCATTTATTATTACCATAATTATTGTACAGATATGCAAAAGAGCAAATCCATATAAGGCTGAGCGATGGTTTAAACGATTGCAATTGGTATCATCAGCAGCTTTCAGTATAGGTCATGGAGGAAATGATGCGCAAAAAGTGATGGGGCTTATTGGTGCTGCTATGATAGCCACCAATTATATCCCTGACATAAAATCAATTCCTGACTGGGTGCCTTTATCATGTTTTGTGGCCATTGCTTTAGGCACACTTAGCGGAGGATGGAGAATTGTAAAAACAATGGGTACACGGATAACTAAAGTAACCCCGCTTGAAGGAGTAGCTGCAGAGACGGCAGGTGCAATAACGTTATTTATGACCGAACATTTTAAAATACCGGTAAGTACTACACATACCATCACCGGAGCTATTATTGGTGTTGGTGCTACCAAACGCTTATCAGCAGTGAGGTGGGGGGTCACCGTAAGTTTGTTGTGGGCCTGGATATTAACTATTCCTATCAGTGGTATAATGGCAGCAGTAATATTTTTTTTATTAAAAATATTTATTTAACGGATGTGTTATTGCGTTTAACTTGCAAGGGTAAATGCTAATATATCTTTTATGAACAAAATCCTGGTAACCGGAGGATGCGGCTACATCGGTTCTCATACTATTGTAGACCTCGTTGAAAATGGCTTTAATGTCATTTCTATTGATGATAATTCCCGAAGTACCCGATATCTTTTAAACGGTATTGAAAAAATAACAGGTAAAAAAATAAAAAATTACAAAGTAGATCTTAAAGATTATAATGATACACGTGCGGTTTTTCAGGAAAACGAAGATATTACCGGTATTATACACTTCGCAGCTTATAAAGCTGTAGGAGAATCTGTACAAGAACCTCTGATGTATTTTGAAAACAACTTGTTTTCATTAATAAACCTGTTGAAGTGCGTGGAAGAATTTGACATCCCCCATTTTGTTTTTTCATCTTCCTGTACAGTTTATGGCAGCCCTGATACTATTCCTGTTACAGAAGAGTCGCCCATAAAAAAAGCCGAATCGCCGTACGGAGCCACAAAGCAAATGGGAGAAGAAATTATAACCAGCGTTGTTAAAGCCTCAGATACAAAGGCTATATTACTTCGTTATTTTAATCCTGTGGGTGCCCATCCTTCATGTATGATAGGTGAGTTGCCACTGGGGAAGCCTGCTAACCTTGTTCCTGCCATAACACAAACTGCTATTGGAAAGATTCCTTCAATGACTGTTTTTGGTAATGATTATGATACCAGAGACGGAAGTTGCGTGCGTGATTATATTCATGTTTCAGACATTGCACATGCACATACTTTATCTATCCAATATTTAATTGAAAATAAAAATAAAACCAACTGTGATATCTTTAATCTTGGCACCGGTAATGGAGTAAGTGTTTTAGAAGCAATTAAGGCCTTTGAAGAAGTAAGCGGGCAAAAACTTAACTACCAGATAGGACCACGCCGGCCTGGAGATATTGTAGCTATCTATGCTAATAATAATAATGCAGTAACTTCTTTAGGCTGGAAGATCAAATATGACCTCCACGAAATGATGCGCACTGCATGGGCATGGGAGGTAAAGGTTCAGCAAGACGAAGAAATAATAAAGGATCAGAAGTTTCAATACAATTAGAGGGGAGGCAGTATTTTGAAGTAGAATTCTAACTGCCGACAAAAGGATTGTGATACTATGAAAAATTCTGCTTTTACCGCTAATTGCACTAAAATCTTCTAAAGACATAACCATGCTGCTGCTGCAACACCTGCAGTTTCCGTCCGCAACCGGGTATCGCCTAAAGTAACCGGTGTATAATTGTTCTGCAAAGCAAGAGAAATTTCTCCCTGGTTAAAATCGCCTTCGGGGCCTATTAAGATCTGCATTCGATCACTTCCCAAAAAATCTTTTATCAATTGTTTCGGTTCATCTTCACAATGAGCAATCAATTTGGTTTGATAAGCAGATGAATTTATAACTTTTGAAAAAGCAGTTGGTTCATGTAAAACAGGTAACCATGCCTGCTTACTTTGCATCATTGCACTTATCAAAATCTGCTTCATCCTGTCAAAACGAAAATGTTGCTTTTCTGTTCTTTCACATAGCAGTGGTATAAATTCTGTTACTCCTAATTCCGTTGCTTTTTCCAGGAACCACTCAAAACGACTGATATTTTTCAGCAAAGAGATGGCTATACAAATTTCTTTTTGCTTCTTTTGTACAGCCTTTCTTTCAATTATTTTAACGGTGCACTTCTTTTTATGGTCATCCACTATTTCAGCAGTTAATACATTTCCTGCACCATCACTCAGTTGTAATTTTTCTGATCGTTTCATTCTTAATACCTGCACTGCATGCTTCGAAGTATCTTCATTTAAGGTAAGAATATCAGGAGACGGAAAGGTTTCATGAAAAAAAATCGGTAAATCCATATTTGTAAAAATAAAACCCCCGATTATTCCGGGGGCTATTATTACTGGTTTAATTTTATAATTTAGAATTTTTTATTGGTATTTTTTAAAATGGAGCCGCTTCATCAATGCCTTCATCAAATTCTCCGCTATTCATTTTACTGCCTTTCTGAATGAAAAGACGGGCTCCGTCTTCTGCGGGCGGTGCTGCCGGGCCACCTCCGGGAGGTATCGGTTTCCAGTTTCCGCCACCACGAGGCGATGCCCCACCACCTCCTAAATCGTCACCTTCTTCTTCAACAAACTTTTGAATATGCAGTAATGCCCTTAATTTTATGGTTTCGAGACTGCCATTTCGATGCTTTGCAATTCGTACATGAGTCTCGCCACGGTTGCTTTCACCCATTTCATTTGTTACAATTTCATAATATTCGGGGCGATACAGAAACATTACCATATCCGCATCCTGCTCAATAGCACCCGACTCCCGAAGGTCGCTTAGTTGAGGCATCTTGCTTTCTTTACGTGTTTCAACAGCACGGCTTAATTGGCTGAGAGCCAGGATAGGCACCTGGAGTTCTTTAGCAAGACTTTTCAAATCTCTTGAGATACGGCTGATTTCCTGTTCACGGTTAGAGTTGCGGTCTCCGCTTCCGCTCATTAGCTGCAAGTAATCAATAATTATTAAACCAACATTATGCTTGTTAACCAAACGACGGGCTTTCGCCCTGAATTCGAAAATGTTTAAGGCAGCAGTATCATCAATGTAAATAGGTGCATCACTAAGTCTGGTAACACCTTTACTATACAACTGCTGCATTTCATAGTCTTCTAACCGACCACGGCTAATCTTTTCGAGCATAATACCACTTTCGGCACTAAGTATACGTTGCACAAGCTGGCCTGCACTCATTTCAAGGCTAAAAAAAGCTACAGCCGTGGGTTTTGTTGGATGTAAGGCAGCACTGCGGGCAAGGTTTAGCGCAAAAGCTGTTTTACCCACAGACGGACGCGCTGCTAAAATGATAAGGTCGGTAGGTTGCCATCCGTAGGTTACTCTATCTAATGTAGGAAAACCTGTAGGCACGCCTGATATGTCTTCCTGTTTGTTTCTAAGGTCATCAATGCGTTGAATGGTTTTTACCAATACGGTACCAATATCATCAAAATTCTTCTTAAGGTAATTATTGGTTATGTTAAACATCTTGCTCTCACTTTCATCCAGCAGGTCAAATACATCTGTGCTGTCCTCATAGGCATCCCCGATTATTTCACCACTTATGCGTATAAGTTCACGCTGAATGAATTTTTGTAAGATAATTCTTGCATGTGCTTCTATATTAGCAGTTGAGACTACTATATTAGTTAGCTTAGTAATGGCATAAGGTCCACCTATAAGGTCTAATTCCTCCTTTGTTTTCAATTCTTCTACTACTGTAAGAATATCTATTGGTAAGCTTTTCTGGGCAAGTGACTGAAAAGATTTAAAAATTTTCTGATGCGCTTCTACATAAAAACATTCAGGTTTTAAAATTTCGACAACATTATCAAATGCGCTTTTTTCAAGCATTATTGCACCTAAAACTGCTTCTTCAAGTTCCTTAGCCTGCGGCGGTACCTTACCATAAACCATGGTGCTAAGATCAATTGAAGGCTTTCTCCTGTTCTTTCTATCTTTATTAAGGTTCGTTAGATCCATGTTTTTCGTAGGTCTTTTTTGTTGTGAATTATTGCATTACCCTCGTTTTTCTCTCACTAATCTCCATCTTTTATTGTTATCAAATTGTTATCTGATTTTATGGGAGGGCGAATATGACCCATAAAAATTGAAGAAAAAACTTTTCACTTATTTATAGTTGTACTATTTTCTTCAACACTTTTTTGCCCGAAATGACAGTCTTTTCAACAAAAAAATAAAATATATTAACAATTTAAAAAAGTTTTGCGCTATTTTCTAAATTTTAATTCACACACTTTGTGTATAAAAATTTGTTGGTGAAAGTTGCCGGGACCGATATTAAGAGTTATTAAAAACAGGATCATTTCTATCGTTTTACTTCTATTTGAATAAAGGGTAAAATTTTAACCAACATCATATTTGGAAATTTCTGTTCAAAGCTCTGTTTCAAATTATGGTGGATTTATACTCGGTCACCTGTCATCCATCACCTGTCAACTGTTTTTAAATTATGGTGTGTTAATACCGGTTTTTTCATGAATCCTGTTATCACTGCTATATTTGCACATTGCAAAAATGTAGTGTAAATGACAATTAGTTATAAATGGCTGTGCGAATACCTGCCGGAAAAAATAGAACTACAGGAACTGTCAAAAATTTTAACTTCGATAGGATTAGAAGTCGAGAGCCTTGAACAATTTGAAAGCATTAAGGGTTGTTTGCAAGGTATTGTTGCAGGCGAGGTTTTAGAAACTCAACCTCATCCCAATGCAGATAAGTTAAAGCTTACGCGGGTAGATATTGGTAATGCAGAGCCATTAAAAATTGTATGCGGGGCACCCAATGTCGCTACGGGTCAAAAAGTCTTGGTAGCAACTATAGGAACTACAATATATCCGGCAAATGGTGAACCTGTTACTATGAAAACTGCAAGAATAAGAGGTGAAGAAAGCCAGGGAATGATTTGCGCACAAGATGAAATCGGACTTGGAATAAGCCATGAAGGAATTATGGTTTTACCAGATGATATTGCAATTGGAACGAAAGCAGCAGATTATTTTAAACCTTATATAGATTGGATTTTTGAAATTGGCCTAACACCAAACAGAATGGATGCAATGAGTCACTTTGGTGTAGCTAAAGATGTGTGTGCTTATCTTACACATCATACCGGAAAAGAGGTAAGAGCCAAAAGTCCTTTTCCCGATAATTTTAAACCGGATAATAATACTTTCCTCATAAAAGTAATTATCGAAAATACAAATGATTGCAGGCGTTACTCAGGAGTAACGATAACGGGAGTAACAATAAAAGAGAGTCCGAAATGGCTGCATGATAAATTAGTTGCCATAGGGCAAAGGCCAATTAATAATATTGTTGATATTACTAACTATATTTTACACGAAACCGGCCAGCCACTGCATGCTTTTGATGCAGATGCTATAAAAGGAGGTGTGGTAATAGTGAAAGATCTACCTCAAAATGATATTTTTATAACACTCGATGAAAAGGAAAGAAAGCTTGACAGCATAGATTTAATGATTTGTAATGCTGAAGAAGGTATGTGCATTGCCGGAGTCTTTGGCGGGGCTAAAAGCGGAGTTAAGCAGGATACAAAAAATATTTTTCTTGAAAGTGCATGGTTTAATCCAACCAGTATCCGTAAAACTTCTTTTCGTCATGGACTAAGGACCGAAGCGGCTGTAAGATTTGAAAAAGGAGTGGATATTTCAAATGTTGTAAATGTGTTGAAAAGAGCCGCTTTATTAATTAAAGAAGTGGCAGGCGGAGAAATTTCCTCTGATATTATAGATGTATACCCATCGCCGGAGCAAAAGACACAGGTCGCAATAAAATATAATTACCTGAAAAAGCTAAGTGGGAAAAATTATGACAATAATGCTGTAAAAGGAATATTAACAAGTCTTGGTTTTGAGGTATTAAAGGAAGAAATTGATGAACTGAGGGTTGCGGTTCCTTTTAGCAAGCCGGATATTACTTTGCCTGCAGATATCGTAGAAGAAATTTTAAGAATAGACGGACTGGACAATGTAGAAATTACAGGCTCTGTGACACTTTCTCCGGCTACTGATGAAAACATTTTGAAAGAGAACCTGAAAGAAAAAATTGCAGGTTACCTGACAGGTTTGGGCTTTAATGAAATTGTTACCAATTCTATTACCAACAGTCAATATTATAACAAGGTTGAATTATCAGGTGCAGTAAAAATGATTAATAGCTTAAGCGCTGATTTAGACGTGATGCGTCCGTCAATGGTAGAAACAGGACTTGAAACAATAGCTTATAATATAAACCGTAGAAATAAGGATCTTCAATTTTTTGAGTTTGGAAAAACTTATCATTCAGCAGGTGTAGGCTATTATACAGAAAATGAACACCTTGCTTTATATCTTACAGGTGAAAGTATTCCTGCTGCATGGAAATCCAGACAAACAAATATTGATTTTTACCGGGCTAAAGGTATCGCCTCTTCTATTGTAAACCTTTGTGGACTGAGTGTTCCTGATTTTATAACAACTTCTTCAGATGGTTTTTCACTTGCTTTATCCGCGGCAGTTAATAATAAACAAGTGGTAGCTGTTGGTGAAATTTCTATAACAAAACTCAAAAGCTTCGATATAAAACAACCTGTATTTTTTATTGATTTTAACTGGTTGCTGTTGCTCCGGTTAGTTGCTGCACAAAAAATTACGTACCAGGAAGTGTCTAAATTTCCTGCCGTGCATCGGGATCTGGCAATTGTTGTAAATAAAAATATTAATTTTAATGCTTTGCAACAGGCGGTTGATAAGCTAAAAATTTCTAAATTACAGCAGGTGCAATTGTTCGATATTTTCGAAAGCGAAAAATTAGGAGAGAATAAAAAGTCAATGGCTGTTAGCTTTACTTTTTTGGATGAGGAAAAAACGCTGACAGACAAAGAAATTGATGGAATGATGAACAGGCTAATTAGAAGTTTTGAGACAGAGCTAAGCGCTGAAATAAGAAAATAATTATTCAATTTGATTGCTATGGAGGGTGTAAATGAGCAAATACAAAGAATAGAAGATAAAGTTCAGCAATTGCTTAAAGAATACAATCTCGCCCAGAAAGAGATTCAACGATTGCAAAAAGAAAATAACCGGTTAAGTGAACAATTGCAGTTATGCAATGACCAGGCTTCACAAATACACAAAAAAGCTGATGCCTTAAAAATAAAAGCAGGCAGCTTACAAAGTGATACAAAGAAAGACCTGGAAAAACGAATTGATACGTATTTGAAGGACATTGATAAATGTCTTGCACTTCTTCATTCTTAAAATTATGTCCCAACAACTCATTGCAATAAATATAACAGTAGCAGACCGCAGTTACAGGTTAAAAATTGCGTTGGAGGATGAAGAAATGGTAAGAAGCACCATTAAAAAACTTAATGAGAAAATTTTAGATTATAAAACGAATTTTGCCGGAAAAGATATGCAGGATTATGTTTCTATGGTTTTACTGTGGTATGCGACGGAGCAACAAAAGCCCACACCTGAGCAAATTTCTGAGACGGGCAGCAAAGAGAAGCTCAATAAAATAGAGCATCTCTTAAATAAAACCCTTTCTGCAAAATAAATTGTGAATTTTAACTTCACCTGTAAGTGCAAAAAATAATTGCTAAGGCTGAGAATGACAGCCTAAAAAATTAAATAGCTGAAAATTGAAACATGACCTGAAGAATTGTACAAACATTTTTACTTGTTTCAGCATCGACCCTGCCGATTTTTTTAGCTAATCTTAATTTATCAACTGCCCGTATCTGATCTAAAACAACCTGCCCGGCTTCTGATTTAAAGTTACAATCAACCCTGCTTGGATAATTTTTTATGGAGTGAGTTAAAGGAGCAACAATAACAGTATTCAACATTTTATTTATACTGTTAGGGCTAATAATCAGGCAGGGTCTTGTTTTATTAATTTCTGCACCCTTAGTTGGATTTAATTCGACTGTCCATACTTCAAACTGTTTTATAATTACCATTGTTCTTTATCGAATTCATTTTCCATTCCTTCAAATAAATCCTTTTCAGGTTTATCGCCGCTTTTTATTGCAGCCTTAAATTGGGCTTCCCAGGTAGATAAATCGGTATTAATTTTTCTTTTATTTTCTGCAGGTCTAATAATAATCCTGCCTTTCTCTGTTGTTACGATTACCTCCGCATCATCTGAAACGCCTAATTCTTTTATCATGCTGTTACTTAGAAGAATTCCTTTTGAGTTTCCTATTTTTCTTATCCTGCCCCTTACCGAATCTGTTTTACTGAAAGAGGTAAGTGAATTTTCAGTTTTTTTTAAAGGTGAGCTCAAATTATGCTTTAGCTCATTTTTTTTCCTGGTTGTCATAACTGAATTTTGAAACAAAAATAATAAAAGTTATAACATTTAATTTTAAAAGTTATAACCGAATCCGTTACTTTCTGTTCATTAGGCGAAAAGTAGTACCATTATTTTACATACTGCCGTCTACTGAACGAACTGCAACACCCCTGTTTTTTTCGAGCATACATTTTACAAATCATTTCTTAAAACTCACCTAAACTCTATTCCCCGTTTCAAACCCGCTTTTATCGTTGATAAATAATTATCTTCGCACACTTACAACCCAACCTTCTTCGGCAAAAAGGGGGTATAAAAATATGAACTAACATTTTAAAAACAACGAAAAAAGCATGGAGTCGATAGTAATAATATCCATTATAACAGGCATGGCAGGAGTTATTGCCGGGATTATAGTGGGAAAATTCATTTTTGCAAAAGATACTAAAAAACAAATTGAAGACGCAGACCAGCAGGCTCAAAGAACTATTGCTGATGCGCAAATGCAGGCTGAAACACTTAAAAAAGAGAAAATTCTCGAGGCTAAAGAAAAATTTGTACAGCTTAAAAGCGAGCACGACAAGGAAGTTTTTGAAAGAAACCGGAAAGTCAGCGATGTTGAGAACCGGGTAAAACAAAAAGAGGTGAGTTTAAATCAGAAAGAGATTAATTTAGATAAACAACTTAAAGACAATGAGGCGATAAAAGAAAATCTAAACCGACAACTCGAGGTCGTTAGTCAAAAAAGAACGGAATTGGAGAAACACCAGGAAGAACATATTCGCCGACTCGAAAAAATAGCTGCCCTGACTGCAGAGGAAGCAAGAAATCAATTAATTGAGAGCCTGAAGCAGGAAGCTCAAAGTCGGGCGTTAAGCCTTCAGCAGGATATAATAGATGATGCGAAACAAAGAGCAAATAAAGAGGCACGCAAAATTGTTATTCAAACCATTCAGAGAACGGCTGCAGAACAGGCGATCGAAAATGCTGTAAGTGTGTTTAACCTTGAGTCAGATGAAATAAAAGGTCAGATAATAGGTCGTGAAGGCAGAAACATAAGAGCAATTGAGGCTGCCACAGGGGTAGATCTGATTGTAGATGATACTCCTGAAGCAATTGTTCTTTCATCTTTTGACCCGCTTCGCCGAGAAATTGCACGATTAAGCTTACAGCGTCTTATTTCCGACGGGCGCATTCACCCTGCACGTATAGAAGAAGTAGTCGAAAAAACACGCAAGCAGCTCGAAGATCAGATTATGGAGATAGGCGAGCGTACTGTAATAGAATTAGGCATTCACGGGCTGCATAAAGAACTGGTACGCATCGTAGGAAAAATGAGGTTTCGTTCATCTTATGGTCAAAACCTGCTGATGCATAGCCGGGAGGTAGCCAACCTATGCGGATTAATGGCAAGTGAGTTAGGTTTAAACCCTAAACTTGCAAAACGTGCGGGATTACTGCACGATATAGGTAAAGTGCCTGATGAAGAGACTGAATTGAGCCACGCTTTGTTAGGCGCTAAACTTGCAGAAAAGTATGGCGAAAATCCCGCGGTGATAAATGCAATAGGGGCCCATCACGATGAAATGGAAATGCAGTATGTTATTTCTCCTGTTATCCAGGCTTGTGATGCTATTAGCGGAGCCCGGCCAGGAGCACGCCGGGAAATAATGCAGCAATATCTGCAAAGAATAAAAGAGCTTGAAACACTGGCACTTACTTATCAGGGAGTAGAAAAAGCTTATGCTATACAAGCCGGACGCGAACTAAGAGTAATTGTGGAAGCAGATAAAGTTACCGATGGCGACAGTGATAAACTAAGCTTTGAGATTGCGCAAAAAATTCAGACAGACATGACTTATCCGGGACAAATTAAAGTAACGGTTATCAGAGAAAAAAGAGCAGTGAACATAGCGAGATAGAAAATTTCTAGAAACAGATGAACTTTTAAACCGGCCTCAATTATTAAGGGTCAGTTTTTTATTGCTCTCATGCAAATACTTAGTTTTTCTAATACTGAAATTAATATTTTTCACTTGACACGATGTTTCACACTGCCTTAAGAAGTAAAAGAAAAGTTTAAAAACTTTTTAAATTAAAACATTACCCTTACCTTCGCCATCCGAAAAATATTTTTGATATGATGAATGCTGTTGCTTTTGTTCATGAGCAGTTGACTGCAACCAAACAGGTGCCTAAATTTAAAGCAGGCGATAATGTTACTGTCAATTATAAAATTATTGAAGGTAATAAAGAAAGGATCCAGTCCTTTAAAGGTGATGTAATTAAACGCCAGGGGGAAGGAGCAACGGCAACTTTTACCGTACGTAAAATTTCTGATGGAGTAGGTGTAGAAAGATTATTCCCGGTCAATTCACCTAATATAGACTCAATTATACTTCATAAAGTAGGTAAAGTACGTAGGGCTAAACTTTTCTTTCAACGCGAAAGAAGTGGGAAAAGCGCAAGGATCAAAGAAAAAAGATTTTAATAGCTGTATAAGTATAAATAATTTTTACGGAAACTTTATAGTTTCCGTTTTCATTTTTAAAAACGTTTTGTAATCTTTACACGTATTTTCGTATCGGTATCATACTTTAATGATAATACACTTATTTTTGTAATCTAAATTTCATACCATGATTAATAACTTAATGATTGGAATGCCTGGCGGAAGCGAATGGATCTTAATTGTTCTTGCCGTACTAATTTTGTTTGGCGGAAGAAAAATTCCGGAATTTATGAGAGGCCTTGGAAAAGGTATTCGTGAATTTAACGACGCCAAGGACAACGTTAAAAAGGAAATAGAGGAAGGAATGAGTGAAAAAGAAGTAAAAAAGGCATCAGAAACTTCGACTATTCATTAGTCATTATTTCTTTCAATTAAAGATAGGTCTTGCTTAGCTTTCAGTCTATTGAAGAATATCATACATTATTAAGAAACGGCCAAATCACTTGTGTTGAGGCCGTTTCTTATTATTTGAAAAAAATATTTGCTATATCGCAGTTAAATGCGTGGCTTGAAGTTTTTGAAGCGGAGGCCCTGGAAAGAGCAGAAAGCCTTGACAAAGAAAGACAAAGTGGTGCAGTTTTAGGCAAACTTCACGGTGTTATTATAGGCCTTAAAGATGTAATTTGTTTTAAAGATCACAAAGTTTCTGCTTCTTCCCGTATTCTTGAAGGTTTTACCTCTGTGTATAATGCTACAGCAACACAAAGGTTGATTGATGAAGGAGCTATTATTATAGGCAGGCAAAATTGCGATGAGTTTGCAATGGGAAGCAGTAATGAAAATTCTGCTTTTGGAGCGGTAAAAAATGCGATAGATGAAGAAAGAGTGCCCGGAGGATCATCCGGAGGGTCAGCAGTAGCAGTACAAACAGGAAGTTGCATGATAAGCCTGGGTAGTGATACGGGAGGGTCAGTAAGGCAACCTGCTGATTTTTGCGGTATAGTTGGTCTGAAGCCTTCTTACGGCGCCATTTCGCGCTATGGTTTAATTGCTTATGCTTCTTCTTTTGATCAGATTGGGATTTTCGGAAAAGCGGTGGAAGACGTAGCTTTAGTCCTTGATGTAATTGCAGGGCCTGATGAATTTGACAGTACAGCTTACCAAAAAATTAATTCAGGATTAGGCGATAAAGCTTTTACGGATCAGAAATACCGGATATGTTATTTTAGAAATGCATTGGAACACTCCAGTTTAGACCCTACTATTTCAGGGGAAATAAAAGGTTTTATCTCCAAGTTAACCACTGCCGGACATGAGCCCGAAGGCATAGATTTTGAACTGTTTGATTATATCGTACCTGCGTATTACATTTTGACAACAGCAGAAGCGAGTAGCAATCTGTCACGGTACGATGGAATTAAATACGGGTATCGAAATAACGAAAAAAAATATAGTCTCACAGAACTTTATACAGCTTCAAGAAGCCGGGGTTTCGGACCGGAAGTTAAAAGACGAATTCTACTTGGAACGTTTGTGCTAAGTGAGGGTTATTATGATGCCTACTTTAGCAAAGCCCAAAAAGTCAGAAAACTTTTGGTCGAAAAAACAAGGGCTATTTTTAAGGAATACGATGCGATTATTTTACCTACTGTACCGGCGCCAGCCTATAAGATAGGAGAAAAGAAAGATCCTGTTGAAATTTTTCTTGCAGATATATATACCGTTTATGCTAATCTTGCAGGAATACCTGCTATATCTCTACCCCTATTTAAAAATGCTCAGGGATTACCTTTTGGACTACAGGTAATGGTTCCACAGCACAATGAAGCCTTTTTGCTTCACCTGTCAAAACTATTTATGCAAATGAAGGAACCAGTGATGCAGACGACCGTTTAAGTTTTACTATATTTTCTATCGCCACTTGTATAATAAACAGCTATTGCATCTATTTATAGATTTACAGGCAAAAGTTTTTAAAAAATAATGTTGAGATTTTGAGAGCTACCTTTTAATTGTATAATTTAACATTAGATTTCTTTAGACCTATTTTGCTGACAATACAAGAGGAAATTAGGTTTACATGAAATAGTAATGGTTTATCTAAATATTTCTTTGAACAGCTTTGTTTTCGTTATATTTTTCGTAAAATTAAATGTGACCTTTTATTTAACTAAATCTAAAACTACAATGAAAAGAATATTATTTGTGCTTTCTGCAGTTATAGCACTATCGTCTTGCAGGAAAGGTCTCTTCCCTGATTTTCCTTTTCCTCACAAAGAGTTAACGCCGGTAAAAATTCATTTTAGTATTGACCAAAACTTTTTCGATAAATTTTATATTTTAAATACTGCCACAAATACTGAATACACCAATGGCGTCACCAGGATTGTACAAGGCGATGTATCAGCTCATGATACTGCATCTAATGATATTTATAAATTAATAGGCGGTGATGTTGATAGCCCTGAACCATCTGTTGAAGGAACAATATTAATAAACGTACACAGAAACCCTGCTGTATTTACAAATAATTCAGATACATCTTCAGCAAAAGGAATGGGAACATGGCACATACAGGAGGCAATAGGCAAATATTCAAATATTAAGGAAGGAACGGGTACTTTAACTTATTCTGAAATACTTAATTTCCCCGGGGACGATGAAGGAAAAGCTCCAATATTTACTATTGATATGGACGGATACATTAACGATAAGTAAATTTTTAATCATTTTTTTTAAGGGCACCAGCAGAGAGATGAATATCTGTGCTGGTGCTTTTTATTACAAATTGACTGTAAACCGATCATTCATATTAATCGATTAGAATAACTTCAGAATCTCACTATTAATAATCCTACTTCGTGTCCAACACTATTAAATAATAAAAGTTGACAGTTTTCCTTGTCCAACTTTTATTGAAAACACATTTTATTCAAAACTCATGATTACTATATCTTTTTCATACTATGATTTTTTAATCATCGTCATCCTCATTATATTTTCTTGATGAAGAAGAACCAAAAAGATCTTTAAATTCGTCGTCTATTTTAAAATCTTCATCACTGTCTCTTGAGCCTTTTTTGGTAGGTAAGATTTTTTTTGATGATTTCGGTAAGTCAAATTCATTGAAGTCAGGGTCCCAATCTTCATCTTCTTCGGCTTTGACCGGGGTTTCGTCTTCTTCTATGTCATCTATATTATCGTCATCGTCGCTTTTACTTTTTACTGATGCAGATCTTTTGCCGGCTTTAGGTGTTGCTTCATTATCTTCAAGGTCAAAAACATCTTCATCAGCAATTTTTTTAGATTTAGCTGAAGATTTTTTTATCCCCGCGGATTTCTGTGGAACATCTTTTTTAAAACTCTTTTCCTTATCTGATTTAGCTGCCATATTTCACTAAGATTATATTTTGCGTAAAATTTCAAACCGTTTTTTTATCAACCAAAAAAATTTGAATATAATATTTGAAAAACCGGCATTTATAATGCCACAATTTGTTCCCGGCCCGGCCCGTTGGAAACAAACTTAACAGGTGCATTTACAAATTGATTAATAAACTGAACATAATCAATCATAGTGGCAGGAAGATTACTGCTATCCTTAGCGGCAGTTGTATCAGAGTTCCAACCTTTAAATGATTTTAAAATCGGTTCAATTTTAATTTTAGAGATCCCAAACGGAACTTCTTGCTTTTCTTCACCATTTACAAGATAGGATGTACACATTTTTAATTCGTCAAATGAATCTAATACATCTGCTTTGGTCATTACCATTTGGGTAACGCCATTTATCATACATGCATACTGAAGTGCAACAAGATCCATCCATCCGCACCGGCGGGGCCGACCTGTAGTAGCGCCAAATTCGCTGCCAATTTTTCTTAATTCTTCACCTGTGGCATCAAATAATTCTGTCGGGAAAGGTCCGCTGCCCACCCGGGTGCAATATGCCTTTGTAACTCCGATCACTTCCTTTATTTTTTGCGGAGCAACTCCTAAACCTGTACACACCCCCGCCGAAATAGTATTGGATGATGTGACAAAAGGAAATGTTCCAAAATCGATATCGAGCATACTGCCCTGGGCACCTTCGGCAAGTATTTTTTGTCCCCCTGAAATTTTATCATTTAAGAAGTATTCTCCGTTTACAATATTTAAAGAACGAAGAAATTCGATAGCATCAAAAAACTCGTCTTCCCATTGTGATATATCCTCATTAAAATGAAAATTATCTAAAAGCCTCTGGTGTTTTAAGCGGAGCTTAATATAATTAGTTATAAAACTTTTGTCTAAAATATCACCCACCCTAATCGCATTTCGGCCTGTTTTATCCATATATGCAGGACCGATTCCTTTTAATGTGCTGCCAATTTTTTCTGTTCCTTTTGAGGTTTCAGAAGCTTTATCTAAAGCCCTGTGCGTAGGTACGATAATGTTTGTTCTTTCAGAAATATAAAGGTTTTTTCTAACATCAATACCGAAAGAAGCGACAAGGTCGCACTCTCTTTTTAAGGTAACCGGATCGAGCACTACACCGCCACCGATAAGATTGATAGTGTTTTGGTGAAAAATACCTGAAGGTATCTGGTGAAGAACTACCTTTTTATCTTCTACATATAATGTATGACCTGCATTAGGTCCACCCTGAAACCGGGCCACCAAATCATAATCAGGAGCAAAAAAATCAACTATTTTTCCTTTTCCTTCATCGCCCCATTGCAAACCAAGAATTACATCAACCATTGTCAAGTATTATTTTTCGTTTTTGCAAAATTAATAGAAGTGGGGTATTAACCTATTAAATTATGTTTCACACTCTATTGGTATATTTAAGTCTTACAACCTTATTCTTTTATACTTTGTCCTCTTCTTCTTTTAGCTTTTTTACAAACGCAAGCGACTCATCGACATCATCTGCTAAAAGTGTTACCAATGAACCTGGTTTTGCATTAGTGTAAGCATGCATAATTGCTTCTTTCTCGTCGTACAAAACCGTTATCGAACCGTTGGAAGGTTTAATTTCATTTATTCCTTCTTTCAGTAAATTTATTATTTCATCGGCTGTTCGGCCTCTTAATGAGTTATCCTGTCTTATTATAATTTCATCAAAATTCTGTGCTGCAATTCTTCCCATATCTCTTATGTCATTATCTCTCCGGTCTCCGGTGCCGCAAATAATACCTACACGGCTGGTAGCATCCATTTTGTTTAAAAAATCGCAAAGCAAACGAAGACCTGCAGGGTTATGGGCAAAGTCAAGCATTAACTGAAACTTCTTAAACTGAAAAAGATTTAATCTTCCGGGAGTTTGAGTAGCAGAAGGAATAAACGTCTGAAGGGCCTGTTTTATATCTTCGATGGTAATATCACGATAAAGGTAGGCAGCTAAAACGGCAGGTAAAGTATTCATAATGTTGTGAATAGCCTTGCCGCCATAAGTAATTGGAATATCGTTTACTTTGTGAACCCTTATTTTCCAGGTTCCTTTTAAAATGGATACATATCCATTTTCATAAACAGCCGCATATCCGCCATCTTCACAGTGTTCTTTTATTCGCGGATTATTTTCATTCATACTGAATAACGCAATATTGCACTCAAGCCCCTCTCTCATTGCATATACAAGATCGTCATCAGCATTTAAGACAGCATAACCCTGTGGAAAAACAGTTTCTGGCACAACCGCTTTCACTCTTGCCATTTGCTCAAGAGTTTGAATTCCTCCGAGCCCTATATGATCAGCGCTAACGTTAGTGACAATGGCAATATCGCAATTTTGAAAGGCGAGGCCAGATTTCAAAATACCGCCTCTTGCACATTCCAGGACAGCAAAGTCAACTGTAGGATCTTTTAAAACAAATTGTGCACTCCGCGGCCCGGTACAGTCGCCACGCATCATAAGGTTGTTTTGAATATATACGCCGTCAGAAGTGGTAAATCCAACTTTATAACCCACAGATTTGCATATATGCGCTGTTAACCTTGTTGTAGTAGTTTTACCATTTGTTCCTGTTATAGCAATAATCGGAATACGGCCGCTGCTGTCTTTAGGAAAAAGCATATTGATCACAGGTTCTGAAACATTGCGGGGAAGACCACCTGTCGGTTCAATATGCATGCGGAAACCAGGAGCCGCATTTACTTCTAATACAGCTCCGCCGTTTGCTGTAATAGGGTTTTTAAGATCAGGGGCCATTATATCTATACCGCAAATATCAAGTCCTATAATTTTAGAAATTCTTTCTGCCATAAATATGTTATCAGAATGTACCTCATCAGTTACATCTGTACTTGTACCGCCTGTACTTAGATTAGCAGTTGGCTTTAGTAAAACAAGTTCATCTTTTGGCAAAACGGTATCAAGCGTATAACCGAGATCTGATAACATTTTATGTGTAAAATCATCTACTGTTATTTGAGTGAGCACTTTTTCGTGTCCAAATCCGCGCCGGGGATCTTTATTTGTTTCATCTATCAGCCATTGGATAGTATGTTCTCCATCGCCAACTACACTTGCAGGCGTTCGCAATGCTGCACATATAAACTTATGATTTATGACAAGCACTCTGAAGTCATAGCCTGTAATAAACCGTTCACAAATAACACTATTACTATAAACCTGGGCTGCAGCCAAAGCATTTAATGCATGTGGCAGATCCTTTATGTTGGTAGTTGCTCCTTTACCGTGATTCCCGTCTATTGGTTTCAGAACTATAGGGTAGCCAATATCATCTATTGCATTCCGCAATTCTTCTTCATCATTTACAATTGTGCCTTCCGGTACAGGGATCTCTGCAGCACTTAATAAGTTTTTAGTTTCTTCCTTGTCGCCGGCAATATCAACTGCTATGTTTGATGTAGTGCTGGCGATGGTTGCACGAATTCTTTTTTGATGTATACCATACCCTAACTGAACCAGACTCTCCTTATTTAATCTGATAAAAGGAATTCCGCGTTTTACAGCTTCATTTACAATACTGCCGGTAGATGGTCCTAAACGGGTATTTTCACGTATCTCCCTAAGTGTTTGAATATCTGCTTCGAGGTCATATTCTGCGCCATTAGTAAGTGACTGTGCAACTTTTACCGCTACTTCCCCGGCAAATACACCTGCATCTTCTTCCATATAACTGTACACTACAAAATATTCACCTTCTTTGCCAGTACCACGTGTCCGGCCAAAGCCGGTATTCATGCCTGCCATCGTTTGCAGTTCAAGAGCAATATGTTCGATCACGTGTCCCATCCAGGTTCCTTCTTCTACTCTTATAAAAAAACCGCCTGGCACTCCTTCACTGCAACGGTGGGAATACATGCCCGGAAATAATTTTTGAAGTCTCTCTCCAAAACCAGGAATTTTATTAGTAGGCAACTGTTCCATTTCTTCGAGGTCGAGTCTCATTTGAATTAATTTATTTCGGCGGATGCTCCAGTAGTTCGGTCCACGCAATACTTTTATTTCTACTATTTTCATAAAAAAGAGGGTGAGGCTTTGAAAGATTTTGATTTAGAAATTAATAAAGCTAAGGATCCATAGCAGTTTTCATTCGTTGAAATCTCCAGCAAAATTGATGATATTTAAATCTTTAAACATCATTTTCTTTTATTTTTAGTTTTATTATTGCAATTAACTATAACTAATTATTAGCAGCATGAGTACTTTACAAACAAATTATAAACGAATAATTATTAAAATGAAAAAGTTTTATTTATGTATGCTATTGAGTAGTTTGGCGGTTAACATTTTTGCACAAAATAACGCAATAAACATCGCTACAGAGCTTAATAAATTAGGGACTCTCCAGGATCTTCCCAGCTATTGGGATGGCACAGCGGTAAGACAGGTATCCTCGTATGATACTACTGGTAATAATGATGATGGTTTTAGTGGCAAGTATTCGTTTATACGTAAAAACCCGGATAGTTCGCTGGTTATTTTTGAAGCGGAGGGAAATGGGGTAATTAACCGCATCTGGACACCTACACCAACAGATGATATGCTGGAATTTTATTTTGGAGGCTCACCCAAACCAGCTTTCTCCATCAGGTTTTCCGATTTATATTCCGGAAAAGTATTTCCCTTTAGATCTCCTTTAACAGGAAATGAGCTTGGAGGATATTTTTGTTATTTCCCCATACCTTTTAAAGATGGATGTAAAATTGTATTTCGCGGAAAACAAATGCAGTTTTACCAGATTCAATACAGAAGTTATCCCAAAAAATATCAAATCAAAAACTTTACGCTGGATCTGGATGAATCGGCCAGGGCAGCCCTAAACGCGTTGAATCAGAATTGGAACAAGGCAACTGTTCCCGGTATAAAACCTATTCATACCGATACTATACTGGCTCCCGGCCATGCTATTACCATAGCTGAATTGAACCAGGGCGGAAGAATTTCAGGCATTAAACTACAACCCGCAGATGCTTTTACAGGATTGAATAAACAGATCGATCTGAAGATAACCTGGGATGATGAAACCCGGCCGGCCGTGTACATGCCGGTGGCCGACTTTTTCGGATACGCCTATGGAAAAGAATCCATGCAAAGCCTGGTGTTGGGAACAGCAGATAATACCAATTATTGTTATTTTCCTATGCCTTTTAATCAAAAGGCAAAAGTTGAGTTGGTGTACCGGGCTTCAGATCCGGGGGTAAAAAGCGAACCCATCAAGGTAAAGGCTGATGTATTTGTTTCAGATAAAAAATACAACCCGGCAAAGGAGGGGAAGTTTTATGCCTATTGGAACCGTAACAGGAATGCTCCTTTGGGTCAACCGCACCTGTTTTTAGCAGGTAAAGGCAAGGGCCATTATGTAGGTACGATTTTGCAATCGCAGGGTCTCAGACCAGGAATGACTCTCTTTTTTGAAGGGGATGATGTTACGGTAATTGATGGTGAAATGAGGATGCACGGTACTGGTTCTGAGGATTATTTCAATGGCGGATGGTACGCGCTGTTAGACCGATGGGATAGAAAAATGAGTCTGTCCTTATACGGGTCACTTGATTATTCCTTACCGTATGCCAGAACAGGAGGCTTCCGCTTATTCATTTCCGATAAAATGCCTTTTGAAAAAGAGATTCGCCATACCATTGAACATGGCCCCGAACAGAATAATATACCGGCAGATTATACTTCCGTGGCTTTGTATTATGCCAGGGAAGCCATTTCCCAACCGCAGGCTGAACCAAGCAATTCCTTAACCACCGTTTTTATTCCGGATACCTTGATGGTTTATCCTCAATTGATGCAATATAGTATTGCCGGCGCCGTAAAAATAGATGGCAATTCATTACAATCAACTACAGGCGGCCAGGTGAGGATAGATCTTAGTGATCTTCCTAAAGGTCATTATCAATTATATGCAGATATGGAAAAGACGCCGGACGGTGCAGAAATTGTGGTTTGGCAAAGGCAGAAGCAGGTGAGTAAGTGGGTTTCTTTTTATGCCGGCAAAAGAGAACTTTCGCGCAATGAATATATCTGTGACATAAATATAGATGATTTTAAAAATGCAATTACCTTCCATTTTAAGCGGGATGAGACAAAATCTAAAATTCATATTCAACGGTTAATCCTGGTCCGCCAAAAAAATTAGTGTTTATACCTGCTTAAATAAAAATTTTGAAATTATTCAGTACCCATCAAACTGATTAAAGAGAGTGCATAAATCTTGTTTCGCATTTAATGTTTATCAATTTTCAGAACGAAGGACAGAAAAAGCTTCAGCATCTTTGACCGGGTACGACTATCTCATTTAGATAAAGAGCTAACTAAATTCAGAGGCATCGAAGCAATTGACATATCAATAAAAGCTTGTTTAAAAAGTTATTATGCTTAATAATTAATCATTTTAATACTGTTTTACCCGGCAAAAAGAATATATTGCATTAAAACTTTTACTATTTGGAATAAAATTAAGGTTTTCGGTTATAGTTGATGATTGCTTTTGTCATTAGAAAATGGTTAAATACATTGTATCATTGTTTAAACATTAAAAAATGCTGGAAATAAAAGGAAAGCTTATCGCAATTGGTGGAGCCGAAGACAAGGGTACAGAAGCAGAAAAACTTTTGGCTATCCATCATAATCTAAATTTTTTTGAATTAGGAATTCTTCGCCGGATAGTTGAAGAAGCAGGAGGTATTTTAGCAAGGATAGAGGTCATTACTACTGCCTCGATGATGCCTTATGAGGTTGGAAACAACTATTTAGAGGCTTTCGGCAGAATTGGATGTACAAATATTGGCCTTATGCATATCAGAACGCGTGAAGATGTGCAAAACGACGAAAATATTGAAAGAATTAAAAATTGCAATGCTGTCATGTTTACCGGAGGCAATCAATTGCGTCTTACTTCTATATTCGGTGGAACTAAAATTCTGAAAATTATTCAAAACAGGTATAGAAATGAAGAATTTATAGTTGCAGGAACCTCAGCAGGAGCAATGGCTATGAGCAATACTATGATTTATGATGGCGACGCAACAAAGGCACATTTAAAAGGCGAAGTAAAAATTACTACCGGGCTCGCCTTTATGGATAAAGTTATTTTTGACTCTCACTTCGAAAAACGCGGACGTTTTGGAAGGCTGTCTCAGGCCGTTGGTGGAAACCCCTCGTGCATTGGTATCGGATTGGGAGAAGATACCGGTATGCTGGTTACCGAAGGAAATAAAATGGAAGCAATAGGCAGCGGCCTGGTTGTTATTATTGACGGTCATGATATTAGACATAGTAATATTGCCGACATACCTGAAGGTAACCCTATGAGCGTTGAAAATTTAAGAGTACACCTTTGTGCAAAAGGAAATGGCTTTTTGGTACATGAGCGCAAATTTGTTGAGCATATGGCAAAAGAGACAACACCTGTCATGAGTGATTGTGATTAAGTTTTCGGGAAATATAATTTACTTGTTTTTATAAATAAATATACTGCAAAACGTTCTTACATTAATACTTGCTCCATTTGTCACGTAACTGGTCTTTACATTTTCTGAAGTATAAGTAAGCTTTTGTAAAAAACTTAATTTTTTATTTTATTTCAATACTTATTCTGTTTACCCAAATCGCTTTCCGGTCAAAATATGTAGCAAAGGAATTTAACATAAATTCTTTATCATATTTTATTTTTTTGTTGAACTTTTTTTTTCCATTCACTACTACTGTTACCGGTTTCGAGAAGTCAATCATTTCCGGAGAAAGATAAATATCCAGGCTTTTTACACGTGAAGTGCTCAGATTGAATTGGTTATCCTTATAACTTGCCCGAACCGCTCCTGATTTTCGTGGGTAGCTGAATGCCAGGGATGTACTATCTATAATTTTATCCGGATTTTCGTTATCAATCCATTGATTAATTCTAAAGTTATACTGTTTATGCCAGGCTGCTTGCTGTTGAAGGGTATCTAATGCCGTAATAGATAACCAATCGCATCTTCCATATTTTACCTCGTCACATTCCCAATACAATGTTTTTCTGAAAGCATCTCTTTTCTTTGATAATAAAGAATCAAACATTTTTTTTACCGGTTCATCTGCCGCATCAAATTGAGGAAACCAATGAGGATACCCTTTTTGAAGATCTAACGTCCAGTTTATACCTAACCTGTGGGCCAATTGTAGCAAACTGTCATTTGCGACAGGAGGATAATAGTAATCTTTATCTGTGGCAATAGCGTAAAAGCTTCGGTTTTTAGCATTGGGCAAAAAGGTGCCACCTGTTTTTACTTTCGGCTGGGTATTCATGCCCGAAAATGCGGCGAAAAGATTAGGCTCCTTCATCAAATAAGAAAAAGATCCGGTAGCTCCATTGGAATGCCCCGTCATATAAATACGATTATCATCTATATTTAAAAACTGCTTTAAATATGTGATAATGGAAGGAGCCATTTTAAAACCGTCATCAGGATACATCCAGTTATACTGTCTGTTTCCATAAGGAAAAACCATAATCATCTGATGAGCTTTGGCATATTTGGTAAAATGCCGGTGAAAACCATTTACTACAAATGAATCTGCATAAGGAGGTATTATTTTTACCATACCTACAGCACCATGCAAAACAACTAATAAAGGATAGGAACGGTCAGGATGATAGGATTCGGGTAGCAAAACAGTGTACGGCATTTGAATGCTGTCATTGACCCGGCAATAGAAAAATAAATAGTTATGAATGTTTTGAATAAAATGATAGGTGTTTAAAGATTTTAATTTTTTATACACCACTTTAGCATCAATTGACGTATCTATATTTTTTAAGGAAAGCCTGTCGTTTTCCTGCCATTGACTTTGCCAATCCATATATTTCTTTCGTTTTTCATTGGCTATTTGCAGGCGTTCGGTCAATATCCCCTCATAGCTATCGCGCGACATCTTTACTAACATCTGCCATTGAGGGTCAGTATGTAAAGAAATTAAATCATTATCCTGATCTAAAAACTTAGCGCCATACCCAAGTATAAAAGCTTTTTTAAGAAGTAAAACTGCTTTTTGAGAATTGCCGGTTAAAGCCTGATAACATGCAGCTTTATAAGTACATCCATCACATGTAGAATCTGCTTTTAAAAATTCTTCACTAAGGGCTGCTGCCATTGCATAGTTTTTAACCTGGTAAAACGAATCAGCTTTATTAATTAAAGCATATTTATCCTGGGCAAGTAAAAACTGAGGGAATACATATAGGAGCAGTAAGCCTATAATGCGCATAATAATTTATTGAATGAGTATTTACAAATATTGAGTAAACATTTCTTTTTAAAACGATGTAATTGACAAAAAGGCTATTTGTAAGTACCAAAGCAAATATTTACACTTCCTGTTAGTACTTAAAAAGTCAATGTAGCTACAGAAATTTGGTTCATTCATAAAGGGAACAAGCATTTGTCTCCCTGTTTGATTATTTTAGTGTAATGAAAAAGTGGACGCATCCGGCCTTACATGTTGCGCTTTGGGCAGCTTTGTTAATCAGCGATATGCAGGGTACGTATACTAGAAGAGATGAATACTTCGCTACCGCCATCCGGTCTTCCGGTTTAGGCAGGGGATGGTTTGCATTGATTTTTAATTCAGGATATTTACTCGTTTTCCTGTTTGCTTTTTACGGCTCTTACTTTTTTGTCGGGCCTCTTTTATTTATTAAAAAAAAATACATTAGAGCGTCGTTGCATATGCTGGCTGTTTTAGTTATCATGGTTCTAACCCGGTATTTAGTGGAATTTCACATATTACTTCCGTATTTGAAGTTTGATAACTATTTTGGTCATATACCTGAAGTAAAATACTATATTGAGAACTGTGTGCTCTATACCTATAAATATTGTTTAGCAGGTCTGGTTGTTTATTTTTTGGCAGCTTCTCATCGTTTGGAAGAGGATAAGAAGCAAATTGAGAAGGAAAAAATACAGGCAGAATTATCTTTTCTCCGTTCACAAATAAATCCTCATTTTTTGTTTAATACCATAAACGATATTTATGCACTCACTTATCAAAAGAATGACCAGGCGCCCGAAGCTCTTCTTAAACTTTCTTCTATGTTGCGATATATGCTTAAGGAAGGTGCTACTGATAAAGTAAAACTGGCAAAGGAAATAGCATATTTGCGTGATTATACAGAATTACAACGGATCGGTTTAAAGAATCAGCTTTATTTTGATTTTATAGTTGAAGGAGAAATTGAGAATCAGGAAATAAGCCCATTGCTGCTGATATCTTTTGCAGAAAACATTTTTAAACATGGAGTAACTAATGATCCTTTGTGCCCGGCACAATTAAGGATTATATTGAAGGATCGGGATTTCCAACTTTTTTCTATTAATAAAATTGCCCACATGCAGAAAGACAACCTGGGAGGTGTCGGATTAAACAATGTCAGAAGACGGTTGGAGTTATTGTATCCTGAAAAATATACTTTTAAGGTTACTGAAAAGGAAAACCTGTTTGAATGTCACCTGCAATTAAATCTTTAAAAATGTGACCTCAATAAATTTATTATGATTCATTGCCTTATTGTTGATGACAAACCTCTTGCTATAGATATTTTAAGCGATTATATAGGAAAGCTTCCTTTTCTACAGTTGGCTTATGCCACTCAATCTCCATTGGAAGCGATCGAATTTGTTCGCAATAATATTGTGGATTTAATTTTTTTAGACATACAAATGCCTGAATTAAATGGTATGGATTTTATGAAAATGCTAAAAGGGGAAATACCGATTATTCTCACCACTGCCTATAGCGAATATGCATTGGAAGGCTATGAACAGGATGTGCTGGATTATCTTTTAAAACCGGTATCTTTTGAACGTTTTTATAAAGCTGCTGAAAAAGCCCGAAAGCTTATTGAAATAAACCAACTTACAGGCGGCAGCATAGCGGAAAAAGCCCAAAATGTAAAAGCGGATGATTTAGACAGCCTTTTTGTAAAAACCGATTACAAAATTCTGCGAATACCGTTTGAAGAGATTTTATATATAGAAGCAAAGCAAAATTATAGTGTCATTATCACTACAAAAGAAAAAGTTATGACGCTTCAACATATAAAAATGATGGAAGAAAGGTTGCCGCCTAATAAATTTATACGGGTTCACAAATCGTACATAATCTCAATCGATAAAATCAATACTATTGAAAAAAGCAGGATAAAGATGGGTACATTTCTTATACCGATAGGAGAAAGTTATCGTCTGTCTTTTTTTGATAAGTTGGGCATGTAAAGTGACGATCATATATAGTGTTGTCTTGAAATAGTTATATTTTTCCTTAAATAATGCTTTCCCTCTTTTTTCTCATATTTAGGTTTTATATGCCTCTACAACCTTCTTTTCTCCGAACTTCTCGTATAATTCTTTACGGTTTTTCCATTATAGCGAATTGAGTGACATAAGTGAGCTTAGATGCTTATTCTGAACTTTTATTTTCGCTCTTAAATATAGCTTTATAGCATACTTTGATCAACTTAATTTCTCTTGGTTCTTGTATTAATTGTGTATATTGGTCAAATCATAAAATAAATTTCAAAAGAATTTCCGTGTCTGATAAACTTTTATTATTGGCAGCCTTTGTGGTAAGTATGTTACTAATGGCAGGGAATCACAGAAGAAAAAGAAAGAAAATTGCATTTTTTGGAGACTCGATAACAAACCAGGGTGCAAGACCAGGCGGATACATTACACACATAACACGGCTGTTAAAAGAGGCAGATATTGAATACAGCTATGAACTGGCTGGTGCCGGTGTTGATGGTGATACAGTACAGGATTTATACCAACGGGTGAATAGAGATATTCTATCGGAAGGTGCAGATATCGTAGTTATTTTGATTGGTATCAATGATGTAAGACATAAGCTTGCAGGCGGGGAAAAAGAATTTGAAACTACATATGAAGCTATTATAGAAAAACTTGATGCAGCAGTTATAAAAACTGTTCTTTGCACGCCAACAGCAATTGGTGAAGAAATTATAAATGAGCAAGACCTGGATTTGGAAATATATTGTGAAATAATCAGAAATCTTGCAGTAAAATATGAGCTTCCACTTGTTGACCTGAGAAAAGCCTTTCTTAATTATAATCTCATCCACAACATTGAGAATAAGGAGTATGGCGTTTTAACATTTGATAAAGTTCACCTTAATACCAGAGGCAACCAACTTGTTGCAGAAGAAATCTGGAAGGTTTTGCAGCAGCTTAAGTAGCTATCAATTTCTTTAATAATTCTGATACTTCTTCACCTTTATCCATAATCATAACATGTTCTCCGTTGTTGATTATATAATCTGCTTTTACATATCGATAGGGTAAAAGTCTGTCGGCTGTGCCGTGAATATGAATTACATTTTTTGGAATAACGGTATTATTCCAGCGTAAAATAGCATGTATAGCCCAGCGTGTAAATAAAGGATCGGAATCCTTCATTATTTGTAGCTGTACTTTTCTTTGTTCTATGCCTTTTGTACCTAAAATACTCAGTACAAATTGTCCTGCATAATTTTTTGTTCTATTTGAGTGAAATTTATAAATAGGAAAATGACGCCAGAAACGAAGGTAAAGTGGAATTTCGAGGTGAGTTTTTGAACTGGCTATAATAATAACTTTTGTACCGGGATGTTTTTTAGCTAACTCAGTAGCCAGCATTCCTCCAAATGATAATCCTACAATTGTAGCTTCTTCATCGTTAATAGATGCAAATAATTTCTCGGCATAAGAAGCAAGTGTTTCACCAGGGGAAGGTGGAATCCATTGTACAAACTGAGCGTCGCAAAAAGACAGGTCTAAAAAACCAAATGACCGGCTGTCTGCGCCTAAACCTGATATGAAATAAACTTTTTTCACAATTTAGTAAAAGGCAGTTTGCGATTTGCTGTTAAACTGGTTTGAGTAAGTTTGTCAATAAAATATCTTGCACTTGTACAAGCAGGATGCTCTGCCGACTGGGTTATATTAAGCCCTAACTCTAATAATCTGTGCACTAATTTAATTTTACCTGCCCCTGTTTTAAGTGTACCTTTTTTACCTATGCCTCTTCCTGTATGATTCATTAATAAACCATTTATGGTTTCGAAAGGTTCAGATTCTTCTTCAGGAGCCGGATACGAAAAATCAGGATTATTCAATAACAAACGCATTGCCAAGTCATTCGCTAAAAACCATGCTTCAATCTTTTTAACCGCAATAATGACAACATCCTTTTCTCTTGCTTTTATGCGTTCTTTTGTTTTTGTTATACAAACATCATTATCTAAATCAGTTAATATGAATATCACTTCTGCGTCGTCTTTTTCAAGGCTTTCAATGTACCCTTTAATATTATGCGGAAGAAGATTTCCTGAGCCTGTCGCATTGATAACATTAACTAAATGAAGATTTATTGAAGTAAGAAACTCTTGAAATTTATCTGACAAAAGAAGAATTTGCTCCGTATCGCCCTCGCAAATAAAACCTACTTTGACCATAAAACTCCACCTCCGAGAGCATTTGTAAGCCAGGCTTCATCTGTTTTTATATCTATGTTATCGTCTTTAGTAAGCTGCTTCGCTTTAGTTTCTCCATTAATTTTATTAACCAGAATAATTTCATCAATTTCCAGGCATCTTACTAAGGTTTGAGAATGTGTATTTAGCCAGATATGATGTCCTTCGTCTTCACATTTCTCTCTAAAAAAATCAACTAATAATTGAATTGCGTGTGGATGCAATCCATTTTCCGGCTCTTCTATACAAAGAAACTGAGGTTGATTAGTTTGAAAAACTGCTGCCATTAAGGATAGAATATTATAAGTACCATCAGATATTAAATATTTAGGGAAAGGTCTATCAGAACTTTTTTCATATAAAAAGAATTCAAAACTTCCGTCAATATTTGATTTTCTAACTTCAATGTTTTTAAATTCCGGAATAAGAATACGCACCCATTCAATAAAATCTTTTCTTTTAAAATCATCTTCAAATATTTGCCCTATAATTTGGGAAACATTGGAAGCATCAGGAGCAAGTTTTGATTGAATTTGATTGGTACGATTGAGTTGAGATTTGCCAACAAAGACTCTTGAAAAGTTATCGATAGATTGTTCAAAATCATTTTCATAAAAACCATACTCCTCTTTCCATTGTTGTAAAAATGCCTCACGTTTATTCATATTACGAACTTGATCAACAAGTAATATTGGCGAATAAGAATTTTTAGGCGAATATTCTCCTATGGCAAGAATTTCACCAATGTCTAACTTGCTTTGACCCGCGGTAAATACAACAATATAATTTATTCTAATTCTATCTAAAAATTGCAAATCAAAATAAATGACATCATCCATGCTGAATACTTCATCAATTTGCTTGCTATTAAAAGAGAATATATATTTTTTCCCTCCAAAAAACGAGGCCGCTTCAATTGAAAATTTGGATAAATAATTTGTAAATTCAAGAGCCTCAAAAATATTACTCTTACCACTTGCATTTGGCCCAACAAAAGCACAAAAAGGTTTTAAATCTTCCAATTCAAAATCTACTAAAGATTTAAAATTTTTGATTTGAATTTTCTTAATCCGCATACTTCAAAGTTAATCAATAAAAAACGAATGCCTTTTTAAGGCCTGGAAAAACTTAATGTCTGGATGTTTATGCACCTATCACTGGTTCATCTTCAGATTATCTATACCAAGGGCAACAGAACGATATCCTTTTAACCTAAAAATATAAACCTGTTTGCAAAGGACACTACTACGGTAAATGGAAATAACTACAGGAGAAGCTATGTTAGCAAAGCTTTGTTTTAATTGCTCAAGATATTCGGGTTTATACAAATTAGAAGGCATAATAAAATATGCTGCATCTCCATTTTTCAGAGGTTTTTTGTATTGGTTAAGCCAATGATAATAATGCAAATCAAACAGGGTGCCTGATGCATATGTTTGCTGGCTGGTTTTAGCGGCTATATAAAAATCTATATGAGCTGCCGGAAACCATTTATTAACAATAACGGATGAGTTAACAGGCATTATATTTTGAGTAATATCACTTTTATAAACTGAATCTATCTTTACTCCTGTTTCCCTCCAGCCATACATATCTAAAGTAAAGTCACCATCACCCATATTTACACCTGATTTTTTTGGAGACAAGGTGCCCGGAAAAAAGTTTATAACACCAATTCCGGCAATTGAAAGTATTATAATAAAGGCTAATGAAGATTTTAAAAATGTACGCACGCTGCTAATTTTATTTTCAGCAACAGATGCTAACCTGACAGCAGCCAAAATTATAAGGCAACTATAGGCAGGGCCTGACCAATGAGGTAGGGTATCACGGAACAATGATACCAAAAGTAATACAACAATGAGTGGAAGACTGCAACATAACAGTAAACGAATTTCCCTTTTATTTGTTGGCAATCTTTCTTTCCAAAAGGCTATTATGCTGCTCCAAATAAGTAAAAAGTTCAAAGGATTATTATAGAAAAACCCACCTGCCAATTCTCTTACAAATCCATTTATATTTAATCCAGCTCCAAATAAACTTACCCGGCCGCTATGATAGGTGTAGCTGATAAAGTGGTTCTGTATATTCCACACTATAATTGGAGAAATTATGAGTAAACTAACAGCAGCAGCTAAATAAATACTTTTATCTTTCACCCAACTTTTATTGAAAAGAACTGCATATAAGACTACTGCAAACCAAATGAAAACACCATGCACTTTGCTCATAATACATAACCCCGCACTGATACCAAACCACAGCCACAGCCTTAGCGATTGAGAACTATTTACAGGTAAGTTTACAATTTTTACCAGCAGTAAAATGCTCCAAAGCCAAAACACCATTTGCGGGCTGTCTGGCAAAATAAAAGTTCCTGCAATAATACTGCTGTAGATGGAAGCAGTGTATAACAAAGCAGCATACCACCCTGTCTGTCTGTTTTTAACAACAGTTCCAATGTTATAAATAAGAAGCGTGCATATGGCAGATGAAATAATGGCTCCAAGCCGTACAAAAAGTTCAGTATGGAGTAAAAGATTTGCAGTTGTAAGTCTTATCAGCCAGCCTACTATCGGCGGATGGTCGAAATAATTCCATTGAAGATGCAGGGCGTAGGTCCAGTAATACACTTCATCATTACCCAATTCTATAGCGCCTGCTATAATCAGCCTTGCTATAGTAGCAAATGCTATCAGGAACAATATTTTTTTACGGAAATCCAATATTATATAAAGGTACAGTTTGGGCTAAAGATATATGCCTTAATTGAATAACGGCTCCGCTACGTTATGTGCGCCGGGTTCTTGCTGCCACAGGTGTAAAGAATATTTATGCCATTATGTTTATTTGCTTTAAAAATCATGATTTTATAATTTGTAATGTTATATCATTTACATTTTATATTGCTAACAGCATAAACCTTTTAATCCTGAATAACGTTAGTAAAGCAAACATTGAAGTATGTCTAAAGTATATTCTCTGAAAACCGTTCAAACTATTCCGGTAACCTTAAATGAAGCCTGGAATTTTTTTAGCAAGCCTGAAAACCTTAAAGATATTACTCCGACAGCAATGGGTTTTGTAATAAAAAGCAAATATCACGGAGAAAGAATGTATGCCGGGCAAATAATAGAATATACAGTAAAACCTTTATTTGGCATTCCACTGTACTGGATGACAGAAATAACGCATGTAGAAGAAGGAAAATATTTTGTCGATGAACAACGCTTTGGTCCTTATAGCTTGTGGCATCATCAGCATCATTTTAGAGAAGTGAAAAATGGTGTAGAAATGACTGACCTTGTTCATTATAAAGTTCCTTATAGATTTTTAGGTGACATAGCTAATACTTTTCTTGTAAAGAAGCAGCTAAAAAAAATATTTGATTTCAGATTTAAAATGATTGAGGATAGATTTGGAAAATTGCTGTAAAAAACCAATTTGGTAGTGCACTTTCTATCAATAGCTTAAATAATTTTCCACGAGACTTAAGAAAAGGGTTCAAATCCTTTGATTCGTACTTTTTTAAATAGTATCTTTCATCATCTCCTTATTACTGACTCAAAACCAACTATATGTGTGAAAAGGATTTTTCTCCTGTTCAGTGCATTATACCTCCGTATATAAATGATAAACTAACAGACTCTCCTGATAAGGATATCTCAAAAATTGCTATTAATACAAAATTTAGAAGCTTTCGTTTCAGAAGTGACCGGGAATTTTTTAAAAACACGAATGCTGAAGAAAAAACTGTATTGGGCCTTATTCCAAAAAAAAAGGTTGTACCAAAATCTCCAGACATGGAAGTGTACAATTGCAAGAAATCAACGACTCTATCGGCCGCAACGCTTGTCTGGAAAAGTTCTGATACTAAACTTCCTGCTGATAAGGATGCTAAAAATGTAATAAAAGCGGGTGACGCTACATGGCATTTTTATTATGACCTTTTTGGCCGTAATTCAGTTGATAACCTTGGTATGATCATTCAGCAATATATTCACTACGACAAAAAATATGATAATGCCTTTTGGGATGGCAGAAGAATGATCTATGGCGATGGTGATGGCAAAATATTTGGCACCTTTACGAGTGATATTGATATAGTTGGTCATGAGCTTACCCATGGTGTTACGCAGTTTGAGGCGAACTTAGACTATCATTTGCAAGCGGGGGCTTTAAATGAGTCTTTCTCAGATATATTTGGAATTATGATTAAACAAAGAGTGCTGAACCAAGATGTGAAACAATCAGACTGGCTTATTGGTAAAAATGTTTTGTTAGGAGATCAATACGCTTTAAGAAGTATGAAAGCGCCTGGAACAGCATATAAAAATCATCCTGATCTTGGCGATGATCCTCAGCCGGCGACTATGGATAACTTTGTAAAACTGCCTGATACCGCTGCAGGTGATTGGGGAGGTGTTCATTATAACTCAGGTATACCCAATTTTGCTTTTTATGTTGCCGCTTATAATATCGGCGGATACGCATGGGAGAAAGCAGGTAAAATCTGGTATGGTGCCCTGACCGATACTGCAAACCTAAAGCAAAGTGCCACTTTTAGTGATTTAAAAAAGGTCACAATAAAAATTGCGGGAAATTTGTTCGGAGCTAAAAGTTTAGAAGCAAAAGCTGTGAAAGATGGCTGGAATGCCGCAAAAGTAAAATAAAGAATATGAAAGTTACTCTATTACGAACAGGCGGAATTATACCAATGCTTAAAAAGGCAACAAAGGAAGTTAACTTGAGCGAGAAGGAAATGAACGAATTAATTGACTGTATAAGGGTAGAAAATGATAATCAGGGAAAAATGAGAGATAATACTGTTCATCAATTAATATTTAATGACAAAACGTTTTATGTAGATATAGAAAAAGTTCCACAGAAATATAAAAAAACGTTTGAAAGCTTAAAAGATAATTTACAGATAGTAAAACCTGGTTAATATTATCCCGGCATACGTGAAATGTACTTTTCAATTTCCTTTATTTGCTCCACTACCTGTTTGGTTGTAGGCTTTAAAGCTTTAGCCTTACGAAAATAATCTTTGGCTGCCCTGAATTCTCTTTTATTCATAAAGATCTGGCACATGCTCAGGAATGCTACAGCCTGGCTTTCCTTATCCGGAATACCTGCCCTGATCGCCTGTCGCACATAGCTCTCGCCCGTCTTCATATCACCTTTTTGAAGAGCCATCATTCCGAGTTGCAATTTGTTTGCACCTTCCGCTTCGGCCATCGGTGAACCAAGGTCCAGGCTTTTTTTCATGTGCTTTTCGGCAGAATCGTAGTCCTGGTTCATCATTGCCAGGTTGCCTTTTAAGGTATAGTAGGTAGAGCGTATGGGCTTGTACAACAAGTTTGGAAACCAGATAGAATCCATTATTTTCTGAACTTCTTCCATTCTCCCCTGCTCCATTGGCTCCTGTATTAAACGCATAGGGCCAATAAAAAAATGACTGGCAAAACCTATGAGCGCAAGAAAATATAATATAAAAGCCGGCCAAAACCCTGCATTAATGTTTACAATAATTGCCAGAACCAGTGCGACTATGCTTAAGTAAAACCTATATTTTATCAGCAGATTATAAAACTTCATATTTTTTTAAAATTGGGCTCCAAAGATAAGGTAGGAAAGCAGAAAGAATATTTTAGCAGTAAGTTTTGCAAAATGATAGCTGAAACCTATATTTTTGCGGCCGGGAGAGGTCCTTTGCTTTCTTCTTTCGATTTTAATTTTTTCATTTTTTTTGGCCCCGTAGTTCAATGGATAGAATAGAAGTTTCCTAAACTTTAGATACAGGTTCGATTCCTGTCGGGGCTACCCAACCGGAAAGGTGCGAAACATCGTAATCTTTCGGGTTTTTTATTGCACCTAACTCATTGTTTATCTGAAAGATAAGGCGCCGCTGCTTCATTGATGCGAAAGGTTCGATATTGAAATCCGTCAAAACTTAGTTTTTCAGGGTATATCGAACCAATTATTTCACGCTTGGTAATTACGTTCGCATCCGTGTAGATAATATCTAATTGGGATAGATTAGAAACAGCTTTATCTATTAACTTATCAATGCCAATTGTAGTAGATGCATTTGTGGTAGTTTCAGCAAGCTTTGCTTCGAGACGCATAAGTTTATCTTCACATTCTACCTTAATAGTACGGTAGTCTATTGCATCAATGTCTTCTGATAAAAGTAGCTGTCTTGCTTTATTAAGCCTTTCATTGATCTTGTTCATTTCATCAACTAACTGTTTGCTGCCATTCTGTTGTTGTGCTGACTGTTTTTTATATGCGTTTCCAATTATCACTTTATATAAATCTACAATACTGGGATGAGGCTTAAACTTTTTAAGCTCCTCGACAAATGTATCGTTGGTGTGATTAGCCTTGTATCTGCAACCGCAGGATGACACGCAATGGTAGTAATAATAGAGGCTATACTTGCCCTTTGAAGCACTTCCAGTAAGCATCCGGTTACATTTGCAACAAGTTAAAAATCCCCTTAATGGTAAGTTATCCTTAGATATAATTTTTGTATTAGGGCGTTCTTTTCTTTTTCTGCCATCAAGGGTATCCTGTACCTCGAAAAAGAGAGCTTCACTAATTAAGGGTTCATGTTGTCCCTGAACCAAATGACTTTCATCTTCTTTAAATTTTGAAATAAAGATTTTGCCACAATAGATAGGATTACGTACAGCAGTCCAGAAATTACTTCGGCTACATTTCAACCCCTTTTTATTAGCTTCACGTCTAATTTGATCGGCGGCTAATGTTCCATTTGATATTTCCTGAAATGCCCATTTAAGCAAAGAAGCTTCAGGTTCTTTAGGAACAATAAATTTTCGTCCGTCGTCATTGGTTTTGTTCATATAGCCTACAGGTGCTGTACCCATCCAGCGACCCTCTTTTTTTGCTCTACGCATACCATGAAATACGTTCAATGCCCTTCTATCATTTTCTACTTCAGGAGCAGCGAGATAAAAGGCAAGCATCATTTTATTTTCAGGTATAGATAGGTCTAAGGGTTGTTCTACCGCTTGTGGATCTATACCTAATCTTCTAAGAGCGCTAATCATTTGATAAGCATCGCCGGCATTACGACTAAACCTATCCCATTTGGTAAACAATAATAAGTCAGACTTGCCCTTATATTTCTTTAAATCAGCAAGAAGTTTAGTCCATTCAGGACGATTGAATGTTTTAGCAGAATGATCTTCAAATATTACTTTTCTTATCTGAATAGAATTTATATCGCAATACTTACGTAAAACTTCTTCCTGATTGCGTTGAGAATACCCTTTATCAGCTTGTTCATCTGTACTCACTCTTATATACAAATCAGCTACTAGCATACTTGTCAGTTTAGTTGTTGAAAAACAAAAAGAATAGGACTTCTTTTGTATAACAAATTTACGAAATCAAGGTGGCTTAACCATGTATTGAGTCACAGTTATATCAGCTAATTTGTATAAAAATTCAAGTATTAGTTTTGCTTGTTCAAGGTTTACTTCCAGCCCACCTTTTTTAAGTATTTCGACTGCTTTTTCAGGAGTAATTTTATCGCTCGCACTTGTTTCCATCACACACCTCCTATTATGATATCAAAAGCCTTCAAGGGCTTTTGATATGTTTTAAATCTCATTCCTATCAGTTTTATTCAATCACGCTAAAATATACTTTACTTCCCTGATTGCGTTTAAATGAAGGCTCATATCTTATGTAGCCATAATCGCTTAAATCCCTTATGCATTTGTGATAAGTAGCGCTTGCTGAAATCTTTGCTTTACACATAATTTCATAACTAAATACTTGTATTGGATTTATGTACTCATGTTCCTTCCAGTATTGAAGTAATGCAGCATAAATACCGATATGGGTAATGCTGATCCGGTAATCATTCTCAATAGCCAAAAAGAAATCAGATAATGGTTTTAATGCTTCCATAAATTTTCATTGCACTATAGGGACAAACCGTTTTTTCTGCCTTGCTCTACTTTGTGATTAATATTATTTTTGTTATTAATTTCCATTGATTCTGCTGTTTTATTTCCAACAACCGATGACATGCTGGTTTTCATGAAATTTTCATCATAAACATTAATTGACTTGAATTGGGGATTAGCTTCGATAAAAAGATTTTGCTCTTTACCGTCCTTCTTAAGTGTTACTGCCTGCTGATGTCCGTTTTTCTATGCATTCAGGAGTTTTTCTGTTGCTTCCGAAGTCGTTAACTCTTTCAGTGGTAATTGTTTTAATGCCTCTTTCAAATCAAATCCATAAGCAGAATGAAACTCTTTCAGCTTATGGTTCCCCGAGGCATCTTTATCATTAAAATCCAATTGCATCCATGCAGATTGTATGTTATTTTCTCTGCCTGCATATTCCTTTTGTATGGCTCTTCCTGCTAAGAGATTATAGGCTTGTGAAGCGGTTACGATGTTATCTGGTTCGAAACCGAACCTTTGTTCTTTGTTCTCCTGCGATTTGTTTTCAGATTGTAATACCGCTTTGTAGTTTTCAAACTGATATTGCCCATTATTGTCCCTTGCAAAAAGCAAATTAAAATCAAGCTTATCTTTTTCATTTACATAATAAGATACAGGGATAGAAAACTCCCGCTGCCCCTGTTTTATGTTTTGCTCCAACTTACTGCTGATATTATCGAAACCAGCTTTTACTACTGCTTCTTTGAGTGCCTGTTCATTATTTGCTGTTCGTTGTTCAGCTTGTTTTGCAACCTGCTCTTGCCTCACCGGCAGGATGATACGTCTTAACATTCTGACTAAAAGATTCGGGTACAGGTGTTTCTCTATTTTATTTCTTTCCTGCATTAATATTCGTAATGCAAGCCTTTCTTCCTCACTTGCCGTTCTTCCGTACTTAGCCTGTACAGCATCAAAGTACTTCAGCTTTTCCTGCAGAAAAGGTTTATTCTTTAAGATGTCGGAAGAAAACAATTTCCCAAACCTTTCTTCCTTTGATTGCCAATCTTTTAAAGAGCTTTCGATACGATTAACAGGAATTTTATTATTCATAGTATTTCTTATTTTGAATAATTGCCAAAACCTATATTAAATTCTTCAATGGAAGATTTATGATATAGACTGACCTTGCTTTTTCTTTCTTTTATTAGATACCTTTGGAACCGCATCACTATCATCATTATTACTTTGCTTCTGGCTTTCATTGTTCGCATTTTGCTTCGCACTCCTATGTTCACCCTGTCCTTGTTTTTCATCCTGCCCTTGCTTATGACTAAGGCGTTGCATATTGCTGTCATAAATATTTATGGTTTTAAACTGCGGATTAGCTTCTATGAATTGTTTTTGTTCATTGCCGCCCTGAATAAACGTTACTGACTGCCGGTTTCCTTTTTGTAAAGATTCCATAAGACGTGTTTTATCTTGGTCATTGGTCAGTTCCTTGATTGGGTGTTTAGTCACAGCGCTTTCGAGATCATATCCATAATTCTGATGAAAGTGTTTCATCTTGTAATTGCCGTTATTATCTGCCTGCTTAAAATCCATTTGTATCCACGCATTATATATTTGTCCTTCCTTGTTTGTCATGTCCTTATTGACCGCGCGGCCATTCATCAAATTAAAAGCTTCCTTAAGGGTAATGTTATTCCCTTTGTTAATGGGAAAAGTTTGTTCCATTGTATCTGATGACTGTTCCGGTTGTAATCTGACCTTATAAGTATTAAAAAAATACCTGTCTGTTTGTTCAGATTTCTTAAAATACAAAACAGTTGATACGTCATCATTGCCAAACCGGACTTTGTGATTTATCTGAAATTCGGGAGTTTGTTTCTGCATTTTCTCCTTTAACTCACTTTCCAGCCCTTCACCAAAACCGGTAAACTTGACCTGGTCTTTCAGGTAGTCAAAATTTTTCTCGTTCATAAAATAGTTTTTTGAGTGAATAAAATGTTTGTGTTTAAAAACATTAGCAGTAATTGGAATACTTTAGGTTAAAACCTGTCCGCCATTACTAACAATGTTGTTCATCATTTAATCAACCTTGCTTTTACTACTGTTTTGTTATGTATTTTTAATTCTAAGTGCCTGCCGCCATTTTTTTCCATAAGTTGTATAGTGAGATACTTATTATCAGGAATGGTGAACTTTGGAACTGCAAATACAAAAACGTGGTCTGACAGACCTGTAACAACGGAAGTGTCACCATAAATAGACAAGGGGTAAACTTCCAGTTCCTGAGCAGCGGTACGTTTAGATTTTTTTTGATCTCGTATAAAGAAGCGAAGCTGTTCAATATCGTAATTGATATTAGAATGGTTCTGTAAGTTTATACGGTAATACATAACCTCATTGTGGATGTATACCGCATCTAATTGAAGCTTAATACCAAATTTCTTATCTTTTACACCCTTTATATTTCTACCTGCCTTAACCACATTTTCTGCATCTGCCTGAATTTCTGCTTCGTTAGCCGTTGCTGGTGAAAAGAAAGCATGAGTTTGATCGTTGCTATTATTTCTGAAACTGATATTTAAAATAGATGGATTATCTGCATAATTAACAATGTAGGAATGCAGCTTGCCATCAGCAGTTATCACTGTTATATTAGTCTCATCAAAGCTTCTTTTGGCCGCTTTTACCTGGAGGATATTTTCTACACCTGCAGCTTTTTGAACAAGTACATCTTTACTGCCTCTGTCCGCACTTTTAATAGCAAAAGGAAAGACCAGATTGGTCGTTTTGTTAAATGTAATAGCCAAGCGATATGGCTCAATTACAGACATATTTTCTGCTGACGAAGTATTTTGAGCAAACACCTGAACCTTAAAAAGAAGGATAATAATTACTGTTGCTATTGCCGCACTGACCTTTTTCATACTTGTAAATTTTTAAAATGAAATAATTTTTAAAAAAAAATTGAGATGTTAATTACTCTGATCCTGTTTTTCGTTACGAAGCAGTACCTTATATCCTGCCTTAACAGTTACTTTGATAAGTTTTACTTTTTTGCTGAATAGTGTCTTGGCCGCTTCAATTCCCGCACTGGCTGCCTGAATGCCTACCGATGGAGTTAAGCTGTTAAATCCGATGTCTTGCACAGCTCGATCAGCTGATTGCCTGGCAACATCACCTGTAATAGCTCCGGGAATGTAAATACCCGCCATACCATCCAAATCAAATGCTAAAAGATTTACGGGGAACAATGAATTTTTATAGCGGATACTATTGATATTAATATCAAGCCTCTCACCGCTTAAGGAGGCTGTACCGAATACAAAATTGTCTTTAGGAATTAAGATACCGTTGATGTATACATCATTACCTAATCGGAGCTTCACCGTTGAACCGTTTACTATGGTTTGGGTTTCGTGTACAACTGCTTCAATTGCGTTTTGATTATCAGTTAATGCCAAAGCATCCTCTAATGAATAAAATTTGTTTTGCTGATTAAACTTATGGCCGGTATCATCATTAAGCTTTGGATTACGTCCATTATTAAGAAATGAAACAGAGGTACTTTGATTACTTACTGAAACTGCAAATACCTGTCCCTTTCTTACTTCAGAAGTTTGCCTGATCTTTTCCTGTAATCTTTCCGGATGTTGCATATCAATTATTTTATCCATCATGCTATTCAATTGCTGCATTTCCGGATCTGCACTATCCTTTTGATTCATGGTCTGCATCATTTGCTCTAACCGGTTCACATCTTTGCCATTTATGTTAGTTGCATTTGCAGGCTGACGATTATTAATTTTGTCTTCTGTCTTTGTGTCTTGTGTTGCAGCATTATCAAGTGCTTTATTCAGTTCTGCAAGCTTGTTATAGACTTTTGCTTCATTGGGGTCACTATAAGTTGAGTTGTTATAGGTTGACCTATTTAAATATCTATCGTTATAATTATTATGTTTCATTGCTATCACCGAAGTATCATTATGCAAAAGAATAGAACTGTCTGTTGCTTTACCTGACTGGTAATAGGGATCGTTTTTCATGAGTTCATACACTTTGGCCGAATCGGAAGACGCCTTTTCATAGTAGCTCAATTTATCAAGTGTCTTATCCTCCTTAAAACTGGCATCAGGCAATTGCATATTCAGTCCTTCCTGTGTTTGCTGTTCATCAACATCCCCGACTTTGCCTCCACCTAATGCCCAAAACAGCAGTGTCACGAAAGGAAGGACTAACAAAGGCATCACCATAAGCAACTTTCGCTTTCGAAGAAATTTTTGGGAATGTTGCTTCATCCGGCCTTCGGCAACCTTTTCCTCATCGGGAATGGAAGTGGAAGAAAACTTTAATTGTTTCATAGTTTTTAATTTTTAATTTGTGATTGATATATGTTTTCAAGTAGAATTATACTATCTATTAAACCAGGGCGACTAATAAGAATACTGTCATATAGTTTTTTACCTGCCGGACTTCCTGCAAGGCTATCTGTATATTTTTTAAAGTGTTCAATTTTCTTAAATTCTTCTTTGGTAATTATTGCCGGAGGCTTATTTAGTTCATCCCCCATTTTTAATGGGGGAGCAGACTTATATTGAGTTACATTGAATGAAACAATGTTATTGCTTGTAAGACTTCTTGCTATTAATAAGAAGCTAAATCCGCCGGTACAAAGACAAAAAATGGATAGTATAATAGCTTTCCATTGTGTTGAAAGCCGCTCGGAATAGTGTTGCATGAACATTGCCCCTCTTTGCTGCAAAGAAATGCATGTAATAACAATGCTTTTTGCTATCCTGTCCTCATGGCCGTTGTGAATCGCAGTTTTTTCTTTTTTCTTATTTGGGAATATTGGTAACATTTCCTATCGGTTTTGAATTTTTAAATCCCTGTTTTCAATTGTTGACCAGCGCTCGATCAAAAAACCATGAGGATTATTATCGCTGCGTGACACGTTACGCAAAAAGCCTTCTGTAATTAAACTTCTTGATACTGTACTGGTGGCCCTGATAATATTTTGAGTAGCATAGCACCGGAAATAGTAGGGGTAATTAGTAATGTGTATTGCTACACTGTCCACCTGAATTTTCTGACTGATATTACCCGCTATAACATTTGTGTAATAACCGTTTTCTTTCAGATTATCATATTCCCTTTTAGCCGATCCATCGGCGAGGTAAAGCGCTTTTGAAAGATTCTGCTGGATGACTTTGTCATCGGGGTCAAGGGTAAAGAAAAATTCATGAAAAGTTTTAACATGATCCCTTGCTTCTACCTGTATATTATCTTTCCTGTCGGATGAATTTGCTTCTAATGCTTAGTATAAATGCATTTAGGATATATGTGTGCTTTGTGTGTTGGCTATATTGCGCCATATAATTGTCCACCTGTATTTAAGTCAGAGGGTTTAACAGGCTTTAGTTCTGTCAGGTCGGATTTGTAACGAACTTCAGAAACTTTATTAGGGATGTGAATTTTCTCAACTTTAGGAATGTCTTGGTGCCGGTAATAGCGTAAAGAACTTTTTGCTAAGTTATAATCGAACTTTATATTGATAGATTGCTCTAAAGAATTAGCAAGTGTTTTGCAAACAATGTTGTTGAGTTTGTCTGTAAGGTCTATATCGTTTTGAACTTTCGTTGCAATGCTATTAACAAGTTGCTGAATGCTTTGTCCTGAATTATTTTGTCTAACGAAAATTGAAGCAATTAAAACTTGCGTTCTGGTAGATGGATTTAATTGCTCCGAAGAAAATGTGTGTATACGTTCAAAGTTGGAATTACTTTTAACTTCAATTTTTTCTTCTCCTGAATTGAAATCAAATTTCTCCTCTGGAACGTTGTGCCAATAGTTCAAAAGCGTTTTCGGATTTGTAGAATTGTCAATCAAAAACAGTTCTGTCCAAAGTCCGTGAACAGTGTTGGTAGGTGTGTCTGTCAAGGCACGAAACACTTCAGCAAATTTATTTAATGATTCAATTACTTGCTGCTGTGTCGGCTTGTTGCTTAACGTTTTTACAAGCGTTTCCGATATTCTCAAAAAGTATTCTTGTAAATTTCTATCTGTGCTTGTGAATTTAATTATAGTGAAAGTTTGGAAACTGCTTTTGCCGCTCTCTGAAATTTTGCATTCAAGGTTTTGTTCAAGCTGCAAATACTTCAAACGAAAATTTTTCAATGCAATGTTTTTTACTGCATTGGCAAATGATAAAAGTAAAATCGGATTCCCTTCAATATCAATTGCAATTCTGAAATTTGGATATTCAGGAATTGGAATAGCATTGAAAGTTTTTTCATTTCCTTCTTCTGGAAATGCAAGTGAATCATATAGCTCAATTAAATTCATGCTTGTCTTATGATGTCTCTGCCAATGTGTTCAGGAATCCAAACTGCAAGTGTTGGAACACTTGCAAATGTCGTATCTCTTAAATCAAGTAAATGAATTTGAATTGTAAGAATATTGTCGTTCTTAATTTCAGAATCACCAGGGTAAATCACATGACCTGTTCTTGGGTTCCGTCCTTGAAAGAGTTGTTGGATTTCATCGTTGGCATTTAATCTACGAGTTCTTCTCTTCCAATCAGTCAAACTGTTTGCACTCATCAAATAAATTAAACAGTTGTCATTTTGGTTATTTCTTAAATACCTTTTCAAAACGCCTCTTAAGCTTGAATAAGTTGCCGAATCTGTTTCTCTTGTGAATCGCAAATTGTTTAGAAGATTGTCTAAACAATCTTGAAGTGAAAGCGTTGCCACCAAATGTTTTTGGTCTTCTGTTCTTTGCACATGTCCAGTATCTTCTGCAAATGATGCAGTTTTTGTATTAAGAAAATTGAAAACTGTTTCTCTGTTTGAAACAATGTATTGTTCCGTATCATGGGGCGCATTAATTCTGAACCATTCCTCACCGAAACGATCTCTATCTAAATCATCATAAAGAATGTTCGCTCTTGTCAAATTCAACATTCCATCCAACACTGCTTTTCTATCCCAATCATTCAAGTGTCGATTATTCACGTTGAATTCTTCCAACTGTTCTCTAACATCTTCTTCGTGTTCAATAATGTTGTTGTAAAAATCAATTGTAACATCATCCAAGAAAACTCTGCAATAACCAAGGTAACTTCTTTTGTAACCAAAAAATCTTGCACGCTGTTGAATGGTGTCAACATTTCCAACTCCGATATTTCTTGGCATGTATGTAACCGTTAACCCTTCCACTGTAAATCCTCTGTCCATTGATTGTCCTCCTACTAGAATCCATGAATAGGAATCTTGCCAATTTATCTGCGGAGTTGCTCCACGTCTTGCGTTTACTTCAATAATTGGTGTGTATTGAATTGAATGAATCAAATTAAAATCGGTCAACTGTTCAAAGGATGGAAGGTCACAAACTGTCATTTGCAAATCGTTGTAAGCAGAAAGAAAATCGTTAAGCAATTCTGCTTTCTCGTCATTGTCTGCTCCTTCAAGTAGTCGCCTCCAACTTTCTTTGATTGTATTTACCCAACCATAAAAAGTGCTGTGGTCGCCTTGCAATCGTGATGGATGGATTAACATTGAACGGTTTCGCTGGCTAGGTAATCTGTAAGATTGTAAAACTGTTCCAGTTGCAACACCTAAGTAAAATAATTTCAAAGCTCTTAATAAACTATTTGGTGATTCAGTCAATGGCTGTGTTGATGGTAAATCAGCAGGAGGAATTTCAACAATCAAATTTGAGTTCTCCTCAAAAAATGTAATTCCTCCTGTATATTCATCCCCAGGTGTAAGCAACTTTATAAAATTCGGTGATAATCTGTCTATGATATTGATGAACAAATTTGCTTGCGGTGTTGCTGTATATTGTAAAAATGTGTGGTGAGGAAAAATATTTCTTAACGCTGTTATCCTTCTGTAAATAGTTGAAACATCGTTCTCCGTCAAATCTTCTACATCAATTCCCTCTCTTGCTGCCCACCTTGCCCTTGTATTTAAGCTTGCTTGGTCTCCTTCATCATCAGGCAAATGAAAAAAGAAACTGGAAAATCTATGCCGATTTTGCAAGTACACTTGTCAAAACAGCTTTGCCACTTTATAAAGCAGAAAACAGTCTTGCAAGAGAACTTGAAACAATAATTTATGCATT
>JAABUN010001281.1_pt1 | contig 57227 bp, 49 predicted proteins | sample 5559311 | NCBI WGS metagenome assembly JAABUN01 (sample SAMN10711877, study PRJNA513370) | rock metagenome | isolation source: Antarctica rocks | place: Antarctica: Victoria Land, Siegfried Peak sud
TTACACCAACGTCGTCGCCGGTCTGATTGCTTACACATATCAGGAAAAGAAACCGAATTTGCATCTGAGAAAAGACTTGGTTTTAGCCTGACTCTTATCTCGAACTGACGTTAAATTATGTCTGCCAATCGAAGCAGCAAAAAAACGTTTTGCGTGTGACAGCGATTAATCAGGCGGGAACGGCAATTCTTTCTTTTGAATATGTCAGGCTGAAAGAAGATTTTCAGATAAAAAATTACGCCGGAAAACAAACGATTCTCAGCGGCATTCTGAAGAAAATCGAACTCAATCCGAGTAAATCCAACATTTGGATTATGCGTCTGTTTTTTGAAAACGGCACGGTCAACATCGTTCCAGACAATTGAAATTAGGTTATCCGGGTGCTTTCCGGTAAATTCTCGGGTAATGAATCAAATTCGTCGCAATCACGACTAACAATAAAAAGAATAAGGCATTTGCCGTCGTTCGCAGCGGAAAATCGAAAAAGCTGTGAATCAAAATGCCGAAGCAACCGGCTAACGCGCCGATTGCCGCGCTGCGCCGAAAATTATCGCTTGCCGCGCCGATAATTTGCAGACTCTGTTTGAAAAGCAGAAAAATAAAAGCCGCGATGCAGGCAAATCCTAAAATCCCCGCATCCGCCAGGATTTGCAAATAATCATTGTGCGCCTGTTCGACGCGAAAGTAGCCGCTCCAAGTGTCGTAAGCGGTGAAAGCCGTGCCGAACGAGTCGAGTCCCGCGCCGAAAATCGGGTGCGCGAGAAAAATCTTTAACGCTACCTGCCAGAAATAAGTTCTGCCGTTGCTGACATCCGTTTGGTTGACGTTCATACCGATTACTCGGACAAGCGATTGATCGCCGCCGAGCAGGAGAACCGCGCCGAATAAAACCAGCATTAAAGCCAGACCTCCGGCAATCAAACCGAAATTGCGCCGGAAACTCGCCTTGTTTTCTTTGCCGCCGGAATTTTCGCCTTTATTTGTTCTTCCCAGCAAATTTGCCGTGACGATAAATGCGACGACGCCTAGCAAACTTAAAAATCCGCCGCGCGAACCGGTCAGCAAAATGGCGATTCCCATTATTACCGCCGCGATAGTTAAAAGAATTTGCTTATCTTTTTTAGTCGCCTGTCCGAAAATCAGCGCGAGCGTAATACCGATAATCATTTCCATAAATGCGGCAAAATGATGCGCGTTAACGTACGAAGCAAAGAAAATAGCTTGTTCCGACGCATGCACGCCGTAAATCTCTTCGGTGTTGGCAAGCCTTTGCAGAATACCGAAAAATGCCATCAGCGAAGCGAAAACTATAGTGATAAAAATGATTTTTCTGAGACGGCTTTGATTATTGACGAACGTTAGCGCGGCGGAAAAAAAGATGAGATAAATAAGCAGTTGACCGACGGCGAGCCGAGTCGCGTATGGAGCGATTGAAAGTGAAGCGGTCGCCGGCACGGAAAGCAATCCACTTGCGACGCTTGCGCCGCCCAGCGGCAAAAGCTGAATTAATCCGATTAAAATCAGCGCCGCCAGCGGAATTTGGACAAACGAGGAATTAAAGCTGAATTCCCTTTTCAGCCACGCGTCGGCGAGCCAGAAAGCCGCGATGAAAAACGCGAAAATCGAAAGCAGACCCAGCGCGCCGGTATCGTTAGCGCCGAAAGCGATTGCCGCGAAAATCGGCATCACGCAAAGCAGAATAAAAATCAATTTGCTCAGGCGCGATGGTTCTTCTTCGGCAATTGCCGCGTCAAACCACTCGGAAGAATTTGAATTTCTTTGCTGTTCCGACATTTTTAATTGGTAAACGAGAGTTTTAATTTTTGCTAAACATACTTCTTGAAACAATAAAAACTACTGCGAGTTGAGACTGACTTTTGATGATTCTTACTGGTTGAGTGAAAAATCATCAAACCAAATCTTGCCCGAAATCGGACAGAACGACGATTTACAAACCTCGCGCGCCAGCCGCAACGTAACGGCTTCGGTGTTAGAGGCGTTAAATTCCGTTTTCAAGCTCGTCCAATCGGCGTTCGCCGAAACCGCGCCGGTCGTCGCTAAAACTTTGCCGTCCGCCGCGTTCGCAATTTCCCAATTGAGCGTCGCGGAAGTCTTCAGTTCAGACTTGTAAAATGTTTCAAATTTATAATTTTTTCCGGCTTCGACCGCGACGGTTTGCGTGATGCCGCGAAAATCCTTGCCGTCCGGCGAATTGAAAACAATGACGAGGCTGCGGTTTCCGCCGCGCTTCTGAGCGTCGTCAAAACCGATTTGCGGCTTGCCGCCGTCGGCGATTTGCCACTCGAAAAGACCGGCGTCTTTTGTTTTTACTTGCCATTCAAAACCGCCGTTGACGATTTGCCCGACGGTTAACGGCTGCGCTTCTGAGCCGCCAATTTGCGAGCGAATCTGTAGAGCGGCGCGAAATTTTTTTGCCGCCAGCAATTCATTGTAAAGCTGCTCGCCGGATTCCTTGAAAGTCGTCGGCTTTTCCTCAACCGGCACGCCGCTCCAGATTTCGAGAGCTTCGTCAAATCTTTTCTGCCTGGCGAGAAAAACTGCTAATGCCGCGTTTATTTGTTTGGATTCGCCGACGTTTTGCTTGATTTGCGCTAGATTGCCGTCGAAAATTTGCCAGGCGGTAACAATCGCCGGATTTATTAATGTCGCGTCGCTCTCCGCCGCGCGGCGAATTTCCGCGAACGCTTCGTTCGTTTTGCCTCGCCGGAGCAGAATGTTTCCGAACGTCCATCTGACCCGGCTGTAATTCGGTGCGAGTTCGAGCGTTTTTCGCAGCGCGAGTTCCGCGCCCGCCGCGTCGCCGACACGCTCGCGCGCGCTTCCGAGCGCGAGCCAGAGCCGGAAATCATTCGGTGCGAGCGAAACCGCTTTTTCATATTCAGCCAAAGATTTTGCCGAATCATCGGGCAAAAAAATTCGCCCGGACAAAGCCGCTGAAGAATAATGCGTCTGCGGGTCGCCCGGAGCCAGACCGACGGCAAAATCGGCAACTTCCCTGACATCCGTGTGTGCCGCGATTGAATTGCCAAAATACCAGAGCGCATAATAAACAGTGCAGATTAAAAGAATTAATCCCGCCGCAATCAAAGCCCCGCGACCGGCAAACGTTTCAATTTTTATAGATTTAATTGCCACGAATTATAGATTAATCGAAATCTACCGGTTCAATCTTCAGCAAAGCGCGTTTCAGGGAAACTTCGGCGCTTTCGCAAATTTCTCTGATTTCTCTAAGCCTTCCCGATGAAATACGAGCCGAAGAAAGTAAAATTTCCTCGATGTCGTTCTCACGGCAAATCTTTTCCAAAGAACCGTTTCCACCAAAAACTTTTAACCCGAGGATAACTTTATCTTTTTTGAGCGGGTCGTCGTCGACGAATCCGACGGGCGTGTAATTCCAATCGGAGTTATTCTTGAGTTCGCGCAGAATCATCTCGCCGCCATCGCCCGCGCCGTAAATTAAAATCTTCCGACCTTCTCTGGAAATTTGAGTCGGCAAAATTTGCCGGAAAAGCCGAAAAGCCAATCGGCTGCCGCCAATCGCCCCCAGCAAAAGAATCGCGTCGACGACAAAAACAGTCCGCGAAAAATGTTCAAAACGGTATAAAAGCAGTAGCGCCAGAATGCTCAAAACCGAGCTGACAATGATGCCTCTCGCAAAAGTTACGATGTCCTGAATGCTCGTGTAGCGCCAGATTCCGCGATAGACTCCGACGAGCAGAAACGAAAAAAGTTTCAGCACTATTAAAATCGGCAGTGATTTGATGAACAACGCCCAATTTTCGCTTCGTTCAAACGAGCCGAAAATCAAAACATACGCGCCGTAATAAGAGAGCGTAATTAAAATAACATCCAGACCGACCTCGAAAACCCGCCGTTTGTGCGAAAGATTCAGCAAAAAGCCGAACGCCGCGTGGTTTTGGAGCGCTAAATCTTCCTGCTGTTCTTCATAAACTTTTACTTTCGACAAATAAACGCCCGCGATAGTCAAAACTATCACGAAAAAAGCGATTAGAGCGAGGCTTTGCGTCGGTTCGAGTTCGCGGACGAGCAGCGAAATAGTTCCCGCAAGCAGCGCGAAGCCGTAGAGCATCAAAACTGCCGCGCGTTCCGACAGACCGAGCGCGACGAGGCGGTGCGACGTGTGGTCGCGTCCGCCCTGCGAAGCCTTGCGTCCCCAGATTTTCCTTAAAACCGTAACGAAGGTCGTGTCGAAAATCGGCACGAATAAAATTAAAGCCGGAACAGCCAAAATCGAAACCACGCTCCGCGACCGTCCGCCGACTTGGGTGAGCAGAACCGAGCTTGCCAGAAAAAATCCGACGAACATCGAGCCGCAGTCGCCCATAAAAATCGAAGCCGGATTAAAGTTAAAAACCAAAAAACCGATTAATGCGCCGACGAAGACGGTAATAAAGAGCAGTTCGGCGGACTGCCCGCTCGCGCCGAATCCGATTGCCAGAGAAAAAGCGGCAATGGCGGAAATACCGGCGGCAAGCCCGTCCATATTGTCGAGCAGATTAATGGCGTTCGTGATACCGATAAGCCAAAAAGCGGTGATGGCGATATTGAGAATATCCGAATTCGTCCACGGCAAAACCATCCCGAATCCGATGATGACGGAGACGCCGATAAATTGTCCGATAAGTTTTTGGTACGGTTTGATGAGCAGAATATCGTCAATCAAACCGACGAAGAACAATAGAGAACTGCCGGTCAAAACAACGGCTGTTTCCTTTGTCAAAGGAACAAACAGCAGATATACCACAAGAGTCGTCAAAAATATTGCCGTGCCGCCGAGCATTGCCGTCGGTTTTTTATGCCAGCGGTCGGTCGAAGGCTTAGCGACGATACCGCGCTTTCTGGCAAAAGCGCGAACGAAGTAGGTTGCAATGACCGACAAAGCAAATGAACCGAAAAAAACTAAAGGTATATTCAAATTTTGAGGAGCCACAGTTCTCTCCTGACCTAAAAAGCATTAAAGTTCCGATTCGCTGAACAATCGTTTCAAGTTTCAAATTTTTCTATTCTTTTTGCGAATCGCCTTAAAAGCATTTGATAAACTTCCGCTATTTCCCGAACCATCGTTTCGGTGCGAAATGCCGGGTCGACGTGCCGCCGCCCGTTTTCGCCCATTTGCGCCCGCAGTTCGTCGTTCTCTAAAATACGCGATACTGCCCGCGCCAAACCTTCATCGTCATATGCTTCAACCAAATAGCCCGTTTTATCATCGATGACAACCTCTGGCGCGCCGTCAATATTGAATGAAACGCACGGTTTGCCCATCGCTAAAGCCTGTGGCAGCACGCGCGCCAAACCTTCGCGCAGAGACGTGTGAACGACGACATCCATCGCCGAAATCATTTCGGGAATTCGTTCGCGGTCAATCAAACCGGCAAAAACGAAGTTCTTTAAAATTCCGTATTCCTGCGCGCGTTTCTGCAAATGTTCGAGCAAAATTCCGTCGCCGACAAGAAAAAATCGGACGTTCGGAATACGCTTGACGATTTTCGGCGCGGCGTCCATCAGTTGGTCGTGTCCTTTCAGCGGAAAAAGTCGGGCGATTTTCCCGACGACCGGCGCATCTTCGGGAATACCGAATTCGCGGCGAATCTTTCGGCTGTCAAATTTGGCATTTAAAAACCAGTCGAGTTCCATTCCGCTGTAAATCGTGCGAAATTTTTCCGGTTTATCGACACCGGCTTTAATTGCCTTCTGCACGATAATTTCCGAAACGCTAATAAAAAAATCGGTTATCGGAGCGCACATTTTCTTGATGCCGCGCCAAGATTTATTGATAAACCACGGCTGATAATCGTGAAAGACAAGGCTATGCAATGTATGCACGATAATCGGCGTTCCGGCGAGCCACGCGGCGACTCTGCCCAAAACTCCAGCTTTCGACGAATGCGTGTGAACGATGTGGTAACGCCCCTTGCGAATCAATGCATAAATTTTCCAGAAAGCGACTAAATCCGAAAATGGATTAATGCTTCTGCCCATTTCGGGGACGATAATCAGACGGCATTTTTCGCGCGCCGTCGAAAGCAGCTCGCCTTCGCGCCCTTTGTCAATTCCGCTCATCAAAGTCACTTCATATTCCGGCATCGCGTCGAGTCCGATGACCGAAAGAAGTGTATTTTCCTGCGCTCCGCCGACAATCATTCGCGTTATGATGTGCAGAACGCGGATTGGTTTTGTTTGCTCCACGCTTTTTATCTAAACCTTTTCAACGAGAAAATCTTCTTTTAATTTTCGCGCCGAACCCTTTAAACTTCGGCAATTATTAAATAATCGCGGTCTAAGTTAATCCATTCGTAATTTTTAACGCCCGCTTCCTCTAAAATCTTTTTCACTTGCTCTTCACGATACAAAAAAAGCGGCGTTCCCTTCAGCCAAAAACGCGCGCGGCGCACCGGAACGCGCCATTCGATGGCTTTCGGAAAACTTAAAATCATTTTCCCTTTCGTCAATTCGCGCATCTTGGCAATAATCGGCACGGGTTCGGCAATATAATCAAAAAAACCGTTGGCGGTCGATGCGTCGAAAGGAGCGTCCGAATCGGAAATAATATCGGGAAACGCGCCGACGCGAAAATCGCATTGCGCGGCGACGCCTTGTTCTTTGGCTAATTCGTTGGCGATGTCAATCATCAATTTGGCGAAATCCACGCCGACTACTTTCGCCGCGCCTTCTTTGGCGAAAGCGAGACAAAATCTGCCCGAACCGCAGCCGACATCGAGAATTTTCTTGCCTTTCAGCGGCTGTAGTTTTTCGACGTTAATTTCCAGTCGTTTCTGGACGACGCCGCGCCAGAAATCGTCGATAAATCGGGCGACGAAACTTTTTTCAGTTTTATAAATCGAATCGAACCGTTCGGCGTCGTCGTCGAAATGAACACGAACTTTTTCTTCTACTTCTTTTGATGTGCCGGTTGCCATAATAATTTATTAAATAAAATACGTTTTAATATATACTCTCTCTTTTTTATTTTTTGTTGAATAAAGATTAAAAGATAGAGTTTTACACAAGATTAATTGATATTCAAGACCTGCTTCATCGGCGCGAACTCAAAATCACGAAGCAGCTTACGAAAACGGCGCTCGGTCGCGCCTAAATTAAAATAATGCGTCGCCGCGATGCGCTTCGGCAGCGGAATGCGCGGATGTTCCGGGTCGAGTTCCCACGGATGCAGATAAAACGTGAACGGATGACCCGAACGGTTGACCGCTTTTAGAAATTGTTTCGATAAAGCGTATGGATAAATCCGAAAATACGCGCCTCCCGCAATCGGTAGCGTGACTTTTCCGAATTTTAAGGTCGAGACCGGAAACTCCATGAATTTATTCGCGCCGCGCTCGATTTCATACGGAAAACGCGGCGCACCGGCGATACCGTAGCGATAATTGAGGACGGGAAAAATGCTCGAATCGTAGCGAATTCCGAGGTCGCCTAAAACGTCTAAAGCCCAGAGCGAATCTTTCGTTATCGAAAAAAACGGCGCGCGGTGTCCGACGACTTTTCGCCCGGTCAAATTTTCCAGATAGCCGATGGCGCGTTCCATTTCTTCGCGATAAACTTCCGGCGTCTGCTGATAAATCAGCGTGTGGGAAAAACCGTGCGTGGCGATTTCGTGTCCTTCGGCTTCGATTTTTTTTACGATGTCGGGATGTTTTTCGGCAATAAAGCCGAGCATAAAAAACGTCGCTTTCGTGTCCGTTTCGCTTAAAATCTGCAAAAGTTTGTTGCCGATGAAATCAATCCGGTCTTCAAAGCCGCCCCATTCCGAATATGGAATTTCCAGACCCTGATACCAGTCTTCAAAATCAATCGTCAAAGCGTTGGTAAAAGTTTTTTGCTGCATAAAATCTTAATCGTCGATTGTAAAAATCGTCTCAGGGTCGTCTTCGTGGCGGATTTCGTCAATCGCTTCCTTTTTGCCCGCGCCCATAAAAAGGCGATTCGGACAATTTATCACGACGCCTTTTTCCGAGCCGACGTTTTTATAAGCGTGCGCGACGCCTTTCGGAATAATTACGGCGTTCGGATTGTCCGCGCCGACAAACAGCGTCATCACGTTTCGATACGTCGGTGAATCCGCCCGGTTGTCCCACAGACGGAGTTTAAAATTCGAAGTGCCGAGAAAGCAGAACAAATCGGCTTGGTCGGCGTGTTCGTGCGGTCCGCGCTGGACGTGCGGCTCGGTAATGGAAATATACGCCATCGCCGGATAAAATTCTTCGGCAATGTCGTCGTGGCGAAAAAGCTCGCACAGCCAGCCGCGTTCGTCGACGAATTTTTTCAATGGGTAAACGACGACATCGTTTATTTTTCCTTTGGTAAATATGTCGGTTTTATTTATTTGTGTTTGCAATCCTGACCTCCAAATTATTCGCGCCGCTCGCCGCCACCAAATTCGAGGCGTGCAGCAGACTTTCAAAAGTCCCCGCGTCCGTCCACCAGCCGTCGAGTTCGTTCCAAGTCATCGCGCCGCGATTGATAAAATGATTGTTCACGTCGGTAATTTCCAGTTCGCCGCGATTCGACGGTTTCAGCGTTTTGATAATGTCGAAAACCGTATTATCGTAAAAATAAATGCCGATGACGGCGAAATCCGACTTCGGATTTACGGGTTTTTCTTCGATTTGCAAAACATTATCGCCGTCGAGTTCGGGAACGCCGAAACGATTCGGGTCGTGAACTTTTTTCAGCAGAATTTTTGCGCCTGTCTTCTGCGTTCGGTAATCTTCAGCAGCTTTTCGGATGTTACCTTCGATTATGTTGTCGCCCAACACAACGCAAATCGGGTCGCCGCCCGCGAAATGTTCGACCAGCGAAAGCGCGTCGGCGATGCCGCCTTCGCCTTCCTGATACGTGTAATTCAAATGTTTCAAACCGAAATTCTTGCCGTTTCCCAAAAGTTTGAGAAAATCGCCTGCCGAATTTCCGCCCGTGACAATCATTATATCGTCGATGCCCGCGTTAATCAGCGTCTGAATCGGATAATAAATCATCGGCTGATGATAGACGGGCAGAAGATGTTTATTTGTAATTTTCGTCAGCGGAGAAAGACGCGAGCCGAGTCCGCCTGCTAAAACGATACCTTTCATTTGTTATTCACCTATTATGCACATTAAAATAACGCGCTTATTTAACCGAAATCCAGTAAAACGGTTTCGGGCTTTTCTATTTTTCGGCAATCAGAAGTAAATTTTTTCCGACCGGAGGAGTTATCAAGTTTTCTGCCAATCTGATTGCAGGAACGACGAATTTATCATAAAGCTCGACCGCGCCGCTTTCGAGCGAATCAGATTTGAGCAATTTGTATTTTACGAACCACGGCAGCATTCCCGCAAAATCGAAATACTTTAATTTCAAAACTTTAAAGCCCGCCGCCCGACATTTTTCTTCGATTTCACTTTTCGTGTAACGCCGGAAATGCCCGATGCGGCGGTCGAAGTCGCCGTAGAGCGCCATCAGCGCGGGGACGAAAATAAAACATCTGCCCTTATTTTCCAAAGTGTCGTAAATCATTTCAAGCTCGGCTGAATCGTCTTCGATATGTTCTAAAACATTGACATAAACTACCGAATCCGGTCTTTTTTGATTAATGATTTCCGTCCGCGCTGCGGCGAAAATCGTCTGAAAAAACGTCGTTCGCGTCTCTGTCTCGATTTGCGCAACATTCTGCCGCAGATGTGAGAACATTTCCGAAGGCTCGACCATCGCCAGAGTTTCGGGTTTCTCACCTAAAAGCATTTCCGAAAAAGAACCCGAACCGGCGCCGACTTCGACGAGATTTTTTCCTAAAAACGGGCGAAATTCATTTAAAATCCATCGGTGATAATTAACGGCAAAGCTCATCGCTTCCAAATCTTTGCCGACGTAAACAATTTGTTCACTCATTGGAATTTAATAAAACCTCGCTATTCCGCGCGGACAAGGTTTTCGGAATCACTCGAAAAGAATTCTCCAAACTAACTATTAAATTGAACTTGACGATGTACCACAACGCCGCAACGCCGTCTTTATAACCTATTTTTTTTCCTTCTTCGTAAGTTCTGCCGTAATAGCTAATCGGAACTTCGTAAATCATACATCCGAGTTTAGCAATTTTGGCGGTAACTTCAACCTCAAAACCGAAACCGCTCGAAGTGATTATCAAATTGCGGATAACGTCGCCGCGAAAGGCTTTATAACACGTTTCGATGTCGGTCATATTCAGATTCGTCAGGCAATTTGAAAAAAACGTCAATCCTTTATTCGCCAGATAATGATAAAAATACAAAACTCGGGTCGCCTTTCTGACCATAAACCGTGAACCGTAGACGACATCGGCGTAACCGCTCAAAATCGGCTCGATAACGTCGGCGATTTCCGCCGAGTCGTATTCGAGGTCGGCGTCCTGAATGATAACGATTGCGCCGCGCGTCAAAGCAAATCCGGTTTTTAAGGCTTCGGTTTTACCGCCGTTTTTCGTTTGACGAACATAGCGAATTCGCTCGTCCCGCCCGCTCAGTTCCCGGGCAATCTGCGGCGTTCGGTCGGTCGAGCAATCATCGACGATGATTAATTCCAGCAGATTCGGCACTTGCAAAATCTTCTTGACGATTTGCGATAAAGTCGCTTCTTCGTTAAAAGCCGGCATTACGACCGATAAAACCGGAACTTTCGAGAAATCGTCCGTTTCATTTAAGTTTTTATTTTCATTATTCATCATTCAACTTTATTTAAGTTACCAATTCAGCCAAGTGATTCGACAGTCAAATCCGCGTCTCTTTGCCGGACAAAAAAGCGTCCGGCAAAATGAGCCAGAGCGACGGACGACAATATAAATCCCAAAGAGCGAACCGGCAGCATATAGCGTCCTTCGACCGTCAGCAAACTAAAAACAAAAGTGTAATAGAAGATAATGACAATGAACCCGATTAAAAAAGCGTTTTTGGCTCTAAAGGCTAACCAGGCTCCGTAGAGCATCGAAACGAATATAAATATGAAATAACCCGCCATCAGTAATTTTCCCGCCGCTGGCATTGCCGCGCCGCCGAGAGAAACCCAGATTCTGACGGAAGTCGTCGCGCTTGTTAAAACGTATCTGACCGGATTTTCTCTAATGCGCCCCGAAGCGACGGAATAGAGTTTCGCGCCGTCCTCGACAGTATGCTCGTCCCGAATCCCGATATTCTTTTGCTCATTTTCTTTCCACTTATCATCGGTGTAATCGTGAAGCAAATCTCGATTACTGGCTAAAAACAGACTGGCGCCCGGTCCCATCGAAGTCAGCATCGGCTTTCCGAACCAGTAATAATTTCTCACCGCCCAGCCGCCGAGAATCAGCCAGCAAATCATCGCTACGACGGCGACTCTTTTCATTGAAAGAAATTTATTCTTGAACAGAATTCCGCCAGCCAGTAAAAAAATCGGCAGCAGCATCGGATACGGTCTGACAAGACATGCTAAACCGAGAAAAATTCCGGCGACAATCGGTATTTTTTTCCGTTCATCGAACAAAAACAGGAAAAACAGCGACATTAAAGTTACGTGCAAAGTGTCGCTCATTACCTTTGACGCCCAAAACGCCCAAAGCGGAAAGACGGCGATTAAAATCCATAAAATTTTATTTTCCAGGCGGTCGGCGAAAACTCGTTTCGACAAAATAAAAATCGCCGTGTAAAAAACGTAAAGCAAAAACAGATTGGCGATTATCGCCGCTAATAAATTTCTGCCGAAAACCGAATACACTCCGGCTAAAAAAATAGAATAGCCGATAGGAAAAGTCGTCGCCGGAACGAATTCATTTGCGGTCTGTTCCGGGTGCCGCGCGTAATAAAGATCGGTTAGATACGGGTCTTTCCATTCACTTTGCTCGAATGAGAGTCCGTTTCCGCTAGCTAAGTTCCACGCCGGCGTTTCATAAAAAGTATTGTCGGCATACAGCCAGGCGCTTCTGCCGATGTACGCAAAAAAGATGAAAAGAATCGTCAGCGTAATCAAGGAAAAAAAGAAAAGTTTTTTAACCGTTAATTTTTCGCTTAAAAATTTTATCATTCCAACCCCAATCGTTTAAAAATTTTTGATTTATGCAAAATGAACATCGACTCCGCTCGCAATCCGAGTGCTTCCCGGCACAAATGCTTTTCCACATTCGAGCACACGTCTTTCTTTTATAATAAATTTGTAACTATTTTGACTTTTTGAAACCGACCGCCGTCCAAAATGAATTTTCGCTGAAAGTTATATTTTCCAGTCCGGCTTGCTCCATCATTTCGCGCATTTCGTTTTTCGTGAATCGCTTTTCCAATTGCGTGCCGAAACGGTCGAGCGCGTCGTTTCGCATGACATAAAAACTATTATGCCGGTATTGCGATAAAGGAAAACTTTCAACATTCATTCCGAGTTTTTCCAATCCCAACGCGGTTCGGGCGAGCGGAAAATAAACTCCGTCGGCGAAAACTTCACTCGTCAAATGACGCAGCGAATGCGGCAGGCGGCTGACAATTTTGCGAATCGAGTTGCTGGCTCGCCAAACCGCTCGAAACCACGCCGGGCGATTGTCGAAGTCGTAATAAAGATACAATAAAAACGGCGCGCCTGATTTAAGTTTGGCGACACAGGCGCGAAGCCCGGCTTGCGTGTCGGGAATATGATGCAGAACGCCGAGCGAATAACCGAAATCGCAGGAATCGTCGGCAAGCGGAATCGCATCGACGCCCGCTAAATGAAAACTGCAATTATCCGAATTTTGCAGATTGCGTCTGGCGACGTTCAAGGCTTTATCGCTCGGGTCAATTAAATGAAGTTTACCGACGCGCGGCGCGACCATTTTTGCCCACCGACCGCTTCCGCAGCCCAAATCAAAACCGATTGCATTTGAATCGATTTTTTCCCACGGGAAAATATTAAAATAATTCTCGAACATGGCTTCGAGTTCGCCCGCCGATAATACCGATTGGTCAAACCGCGACCATTCATCGCCAAATCCCTCGACCACTTCTCTGACTGCATTCTCCGTCATAATAATTTAATCGATAAATTTCTGAAACCAAAGTTCGAGCATCAAAAGCGTCCATAATTGCCAAACGTGGTCGCGTTTGCCGCCGATGTGTTCTTCGACAAGTATTTTTACTACTTCGGGTTTGACGATACCGCGTTTAAAAAACTTTTCCGACAAAAGATTTTCACGCAAAAAGTCTTTTAATTCGCCGCGAAACCAGTGCGTCAAAGGAACGCCGAAACCCATTTTCTTGCGGTAGAGAACTTCGCGCGGAACGAGTTTGCTCGCCACTTTTTTTAGCAGATATTTTGTTTCCGTGCCGCGCAGTTTGATGTCTTCGGGCAGGCTCGCCGCAAACTCAACGACTTTGTGGTCGAGAAACGGCGAACGCGCTTCGAGCGAATTCGCCATCGAAGCGATGTCGACTTTCACCAGCAAATCGTTCGGCAAATAAGTTTGCTGGTCGGTAAACATCGTCGCGTCGACAATGCCGCTGCCGTTTGATTTTGCAAACCACGGTTTTAGGAAATCCGCCGAATCGTAACCATTGATTCGATTTTTAAAATCATTAGTATAAAGATTTTCCTTGCTTTGGCGGTCAATCGCGCCGACCCAGCGAAAATATCGTTCGACCTTCGGCAAAGAAGCCGCTTGGACAAAACGCTTCAAATCGCGCGCTCGGCTGCGCTTGAGTTCGGAAGCCGGGAAAAGTTTAACGGCGTTTTCAATCAGATTTTTCCGCAAAAAACCGGGAATTTTATGATACTTTTCCGCCAGACGCATCGCAAAATAGCGTTCGTAACCGGCGAAACTTTCGTCGCCGCCGTCGCCGTTCAAAGCGACCGTCACGTGCTTTCGGGTTTCTCGCGCAACATAGTAAGTAGCAATCGCGCTCGAATCGGCGTAAGGCTCGCCGTAATGTTCAACGAGCGTCGGCAAAATTTCCAGCGCGTCCGGTTTGACGATGAATTCGTGATGTTCCGCGCCGATGTGTTCGGCGACTTGTCTGGCATATTTCAGCTCGCTGAAATCTTCTTCTTCAAAACCGATGGAAAAAGTTTTTACCGGCTGCGCGCTCTGTTCCGCCATTAGCGCGACGATGGTCGAAGAATCGACGCCGCCTGAGAGAAAAGCTCCCAACGGAACTTCGGAAATCATCCGCAGTTTCGTCGATTCGCGCAGGATGCGCAGAGTTTCTTCTTCGGCTTCGGTTTCGGAAATCTTGATTTTCTTTGAAAAATCGGGCAGCCAGTAGCGATTTATCTCGATTGCGCCGTTTTTCCAGCGCAGCCAGTGCGCCGGTTCGAGCTTGCGGATTTGCTTGAACGCCGTCAGCGGCGCCGGCACGCAGAGATACGATAAATAATGATGAATCGCTTCAAAATCGACTTCGCGTGAAATGCTCGGATGTTTGAGCAGAGCGCGAAATTCCGAGCCGAAAATCAAATCGCCATTCGATTGATGCGAGTAAAGCAGCGGCTTTTTGCCGAGCCGGTCGCGGGCGATAAAAAGCGATTCGTCACGCTCGTCCCAAATGGCGAAAGCGAACATTCCGCGTAGGTAAGACACGCAATCCACGCCGTATTTATCGTAGAGATGCAGAATAACTTCGGTATCCGAATGAGTCAGAAATCGGTCGCCGTCCTTTTCCAAATCGCTTTTCAGGTCTTGAAAATTATAAATTTCACCGTTAAAAACAATCCACGCCGTTCGGGCGCGGTTGTAAATCGGCTGCTTCCCGCCGGCAACGTCAATGATGGAAAGGCGCCGCATCGCCAGCCCGACGGTTTCGCCGACGTAAAAACCGTCGTCGTCCGGTCCGCGATGCGTAATCGCCCGATTCATCTTTTCAAGCGTTTCCCGACTAATGGCGAGAGAGTTTGCGTTAGCTATTCCGACAATTCCGCACATTTAATTTAAAACTCTTGTTTGTTGTTTTGCCTTCTGTCCGATTCTTACCTTTGCAACATCCGTATTGTTTCGATTTTTTCTCGCTAAATCTTGATTTTCACGTTTTTCCAGCCACATAGTCAAACCGACGGCGACGAAGATAAAATAAAATATCTGCATTTGCGCCCGCATTCGATACGCCGTTCCGACGTTACCCTGAAAAATGGCGTAGGAAATCGTCAAAAGCAACGTCAAAAGAATAATAGCGATTGATTCGCGCAATTTGTTTTTTAATGTATACCACACGCCGATTACCAAAAAGGGCATTAAACTCCACCAGACAAATACTTCCGGCAGCGTTACCGCCTGTCGAAAATTTTTTACCTGCCAGGGAAACGGAGCCAGAATTAAATAAACTAAGCCGACCGGCAGGGCTTGTATCGCGCCGGTCGGCGTCGAGACGTCAATGTCCGTTCCGTACCCCGATTCGGCTGACCTCGCCAAATCCGAACGACTACTTTGCAATGTCTGCAAATTGCCGAATATTTCTATATTTTGCTGCGCTCCCCGCAAAACCCCCAAATACGTTAATCCTAATGTGATAATAATCAAAACAACGACTTGCCTGCCGACCGCAGCGGCTGATTTTTGCGAATTGATAACAAAACTTCCTAAAGTAGCGACGACGAATGCAAAGAAAATATAAAATCGCAAGGCGTAAATTCCGAAGAGCGCGGTCAGCAGTAAAGCAACGCTGACATAACTGAATTTCTTGTTTAACGCAAACAATGTATTTATGGCTACTGCCAGCAGAAAACAAATAATTCCGTCTTTCAATCCCTGCGACGACCAGACGATAAGCGACGGAAAAAGAGCGACAAAAATTGCCGAGATTCGGGCGACGCGATTATTGTTAAAAATATTTTTAGCAGAACTATATATAAAACAACACGTTGCCGCGCCGAGAACCGAATTGAAAAATTGAGTTGCCAGCGGGTTTCTCCCGACTAATGAATAAATCGCTCCGACGATATACGCCATTCCAAAACCGCTTCCCGAAGTCCGTTCAGTAGCGCTAAGATAAAACGCGTTGATTTCGCTGTAATAACCAAACCACGAAGTGTATAAAGCGTAGCCGGTTCGGTCGTAGGCTGCGGAATCGCCGCCGAAAAATCCTTGCAGATCAAAAATATAAGTCGCGGTCGCCAAACCTATCCGAAGCAGAAGTCCGATGATAAAAAGCTTTCGTAAAAATTCTCTTTCTTCGCCTTCAAAATTTTTATTGATGAGAAAAACGGCGATTCCGGCGCAGAATGTTCCGAACAAAACAGCGAGCGGACCGACGGGCTGAACAAAGATTGTTATAGAAATTCCCGTGACGAACAGTAATATTACCAGTAACTTTTCCATTTAATTCTTTTCACTGCGACGACTAACTGCAAACATAAAATTTATGCTATTTGTCGTGAATTGACGATTGCCGACTGAATAGCGCAGGCGATTTTATCGGTTTGCCGCGCCACTCTAAAATGCTCTAAAGCATATTTTCTGCCGTTATCACCCATTTCCTTTCGTAATTTACCCGACTCGAGTAAGTTTACCAGAGATTCGTGCCATTGTTCGGCGTTGACGGCGGAAAAGTGAGTTTCACTCTCGATTCCGATTTCCGCGCACACGCCGACCGGCGTAACGACAAATGGAATGCCGACCGCCATATATTGAATCGCCTTAAAACCGGATTTACCCGCCAGCCATTCGCTTGTCACGAATTTTGTCGCTTCGAGCGGGTAAAGTCCGATGTCGAGCGATTGAAAATCCGCGATTTCGCGCTCCAGATTCCAGGTTAAATTTTCAATCCGCACGCCGTCGAGTTCAATTTCACTTTTTCCCGAGCCGACGATTTTCAACGTGAAATCGTATTTGCGCGCCAGTTGCCGCAAGACGGGGAAAATTTCTTCGAGCAACGGAAAAGTCGAATGCGTTCCGATCCAGCCGATGACGGGCGTTTTCAGCGCGTCTTTTTCAATCGGATAAAATTTGTCGGTGTCGACTACAGTCGGTACGACGACCGCTTTTTTCCCACGGCTTTCGACATATTCGGCGATGTGGCGGTTGCCGCAAATGACCATTTCCGACCAATCTATCAGCGTATCGGTTTTGCCGAAAAATTTCAGCGCGCTTCCCAGACGCCCGTATGTCGGGCTGACGTAGCTGAGATAAGTCGCGTCGTCCAAATCCAGAATCAGCGGACATTTGCCAATCGTTTTATAAAGCCATTCAAAGACGGGCGGACCGATTATCATCGCTTCGCGCTGAACGAACAAAGCGTCATACTTTCGCGCTTTTACCGAATCGAAGAGTCGCCGCCGCGCTGAATTCAACAGCCGAAGCGCCTTTCGCGCAGTTTGTCCCTTTTGGTAAAGAGCGGCGAATTCATCTTTATCGAGCAGCGGCAGAATCGTCAGATTTACGCCCTTTTCCGCCAGTGGTGCGACAAACTGCAGCAACCGATACCTCGTGCAGGCGGCTTCAACCGGGTATGAACAAAGACCGAGAACTTCCATTTGATTTAATCAAAAACCTGTTTCTTCAAAGATAACTTGCGGTAAAGAGAACGATATTTCTCGCCGCCGACCGTTTCGAGGTCAAAACGGCGAGCGGCACTTTTTCGGCATTTTTCCGCCAGCCAATCGTCTTTTTCCAGCTCGCCGATTTGCCGCAAACTTTGGCGGTAACTTTCCGGGTCGAAATCTTCGACGAGCGTGCCGACCGCATCGGTTTCAATCATTTCATCCAAATCGCCGATGCCGCGATTGGAAATTACCGGCAAGCCGCTCGCCAGGTATTCGGCTATTTTAGTCGGCGACGAAGCCTGCTTTGAATAGCATTTTTTGATAAAAGAGAGCGCGATGTCCGCCGCGCTCATATACGCCGGAATTTCCGCCGGCGTCACGCTCGTAACCAAATAATCCTGCGCGGTAAAACCCTTCGCTTCGAGTCTGGCGGCAACCATTTCGGCTTCGGTTTTGGTTAAAATCAAAGCGAAAACCGACGCGTCGGCTTCGCGCGCCGCGGCGAAAAAATCAATCATCTCGTCGGTCATATACCAGCCGCCGAACGAGCCGACGTAAGTGATGACGCGTCTTCCGTGAACGCGCAGCTTTTCGCGCATTTCCCGCCGGAGAGATTGGTCGATAACAGCAAACTTTTCTACATTCACGCAGCACGGAATGACTTCGACCGCTCGACCGAATCGGTCAAAGCCGGTTTCTTTGCTTTCGGGAAAAAGAATTTCGCGCGCTTTTTCCGTCAGAACGATAAAGCCGTCCGAATCCTTTAAAAGCCATTTCTCGGCGCGCTTGACCGCTTTATAAATCCAGCCGTTTTCCTTCCACCTGCCCGCGTCGGTATATTCTTCGGGGAAGAACCCGCGAATGTCAAAAATCAATTTCGGTTTGCGGCGACTGAATTTTCGGGCAATCGCGCCCATCATCGCCGGAATGTGAACGCGCCCGTGCAGCACGTCGATTTTTTGCTCGCTCATTATCCGCCTCGTCAGCCGCGCGCCGTTCAAAACATCATAGACGGTTGCCGGAACCGACGGGCTTTTATGATAAGTCAAATGATACCAATCAATTCCTTCGGCGGCTAGTTTTCGGCGCTGCTCTTCGATTTGGTCGAGCGTAATATCAGCGCGCTCGAACGTCATCAGACTGATTCTGATGCCGTCCTTTTGCAGCTCGCGCAGGTAAGGCAAAACCTGCGTCTGGACGAGCGGTTCGCTGAGCCAAAAATAACAAAGATAAAGTGTGTGCATAAAAAATCGCCAGCCGACAAAATTATTTTCGCGCCGCCTCGCCGATTATGCGGCGGTAATAGTTTTCCCACTCCGCGACGGCGACGCGAATATGAAATCTTTTTTCGGCGACTCGCCGCGCCTCTTCCCCTAATCGCCGCGCCAATTCAGGCTGACGAAAAAGTTCGGTCATTGCCCGAACGAGTTCGTCCGATTTGTTTAAGTCGAACAGTATTCCCGATTCTCCGTCTACGATGACTTCGCGCAAAACTTCCAAATCCGACGCGGCGCACGGCAGTTTTTTGAACATCGCTTCGACCAGCGCGAGCGGATGACCTTCGAGCAGCGTCGGGAAAACAAAAGCGTCGCCCATTTCCAGACACGCGCCGACATCTTTTCGTCTGCCGAGAAAGCGCACGCGTTGCTCGATGCCGAGAGAATTTGCTAAATCCTTTAATTCCTGTTCGAGAATGCCCGTGCCGACAATCGCCAGATACGCCTGCGGCACGTTTTCGAGAATTTGCGGAAAGACGCGCAGCAGAAGCGCGTGATTTTTAAGCGTGTCGACTCTGCCGACGGTCACGTAAACAAACGCTTCAGCGGGAATTTCCAGTTCGCGGCGCAGGCTTTCGGCTTCGCCGGCGGCGCATTTCAAAGATTCCGGGTCGACTCCGTTATAAATCACCTCGATTCGAGCGTCGGCAATCCCTAATCTTTTCTGCGCCGATTTCTTAACGTAATTTGAAACCGCGACAAAATGCGGATTCGTCAAACGAGCCGTCAATTTATCAATCCGGCGCAAGCCTTCGACATTAACCGGCGACCAATCTCCGGCGCGCATCGTCTCCGGTTCGTAATCGAGCGAATGGAGAGTCGTCACGAGCGGAATTTTTCGATTCCGCAACAGCGCGAGCCGCCCGACGATATTGGCGTCATAAAGCCAGGTCTTGATCAAATCAGGCTGATAATCACGAATGACTGGAAGAAGTCGCCGAACGCCGGAAAGCCACGGATGTTTTCCGGTCAATCCGAGTTCGCGCACCGCGTGTCCGGCGCGGCGAACTTCGGGAGCGAAAAAATCGGAATCTTGAAAAACGCAAATCAGATGTCCGAATTCGCCGGAAGCGTTGCAAACGATGTTCGTTAGTTGGCGCTCCGCGCCGCCACCTTTTAAGGATGGAATAATATGAAGAACTCGTTTCATTACTAAAGGCGGCGGCTTAATTTTTCATCGTGAAGACAATTAACATTCAATATTGAAAATTAAATTGACGACCGAACAGGTAAATCACTTTTTATGCAATACGGGAAAAATCTTTAATCGCGCTTCTAAAACCGTTGGAATATAAATCGTAATTTCCAGTATTATATTCGCCGTAAACTTTTCTGAATCTGGAAAACACGCTTTTCGGCAAACTCGCTCTAATCTTGAAATGCTTTCGAGCGGAAACGAGCTTGGAAACCACTTCTTGAGAAACATTGCCGCGAGCCGCCAATCTTTCCTGCAAAATGTCCAGTTGTTTGATGACCGGCTCTAATACATTAGCTCTGCCCGACGACTTCCATGCAGTCGCCAGCTGCGATTCATTATTATTTTTAACGCCGGGCGAAGCCTGATTTTGATGCTGCCGATATTTTATCAACGGCTTTTCGACGATTGAAACCTCTGAAAGCGCCGCCGCGACTAAAGCTATCCAGTTATCGTGAACAAAGTAGATGCCGAGCGGTATCGGCAAGACGACATCGTTATATGCAGAACGAAAAGCCATACTCGAACCTAAGACGTATCCGTCTTTCAGCAAATTATCAAAAGCTCTGCCTTCTCGAAAGTCTTTTTGTTTATCTTCGTTGAAATTTATACACTGCCACATCGTGACGCCAGTGTCTTCGAGATTTTCCCCGACGACTTCGGCATTAGCGTAGACCATTCCGATGTTTGCGGATTTGGCGAATTCGGCTTCGATTAACTCCAGCTTATCGATGTTCCAGACATCATCCTGGTCGGAAGGACAAATAATATCGCCTTCGCACAAAGATATTATTTTCTCGAAGTTTTTGACGACGCCCAGATTTTCTTCGTTGAAATACACTTTGACGGGAAACGCCGCTTTTTGGGCGAAAGCCGTTAAAATCTCGCGTGTCGCGTCTTTCGAGCCGTCGTCGCAGGCGACCACTTCGTCCGGCAGGCGGTTTTGCGCAGCGAAACTTTCGAGCTGTTCGAGAAGGTATTTTTCGCCGTTGTAAGTGCAGATGGCAATTGATATTTTCATTAATCTTTACGCTTTCGTCGTCCTGAATTCTTATTTTAATCATAATTCAGGCGATTGCCTATGACAAACCTTCAGATTCACCGATGCAAATGTCAATTCGATATTCTTCGACGGTCAGGCGGCATCACAGGTTCCTGCGGCGTCCGATGCTTCGTTTTTTTCATTATCTGCCAAAAAGGAGAATTTTGAAAAATTGAAAATGTCTTCAGATATAAAAATAGGATACCCGGATTGCCGGTCGCTCAAGTTGTAGAAACGAGATACCGTTTGTTACAGTAGAGGTTTCGATTTCGCCGCTAGTGAAGTTCCGTTTGCATATCGTAGAAATAACGGACGAGTAAATAAATTTCGATTGGTTTTTGTTCCAAAATTGTATTTTAATCGCGCTTTGTTCTTTGCCTCTTTAATGTTGATTCACATAGATTATGAAAATCGACTCAATTTTTAGTCAAAGTAATAGGAAATTTTTGGTTGCGCTGGTTATCATTTTTCTAATTGCCTTTGTTATCAGAAGCGTCGTTATTTGGCAGACACATCCAATCAATCTCATCGGAGACGAGCCGGAGTATGTTTCTCTTGCAAAATATTTAATAAATGAAGGAAGATTTGTCACTTCGGATGTTATTTCAGCTCTCGGTCAAGGCGGCAAAACGGGTGAGCCGACCGCTTTTAGAAGTCCGATTCTTCCGGTTTTTTTGGCGGGACATTTTCTCGTCTTCGGCGAAAATCTTCTTTATCCGAGAATATCTTTAATTTTCTTTTCATCGTTAACGTGTCTTTTATTAGGATTTATCGGATTTCGGGCGGGCGGCGAAAAGGTTGGATTACTGTCGGCGGCAATTTGGGCGATTTATCCGCCGTGTCTTTTCAGCTTGTATTCGTCCGACCGTATTTTGACGGAAAATCTGGGAACTTTTTTTCTCGTCGCGTCCTTCGCGTTTATAATAAGTTTTTACGAAAACCTGAAAATTTGGAAAATTGTTTCAGCCGGTCTTTTTTTGGGACTGGCGATTTTTTCGCGCGGCTATCTGCTTTTTATTTTTCCGCTGTGCGTCCTGTTTTTTTTGCTGTATAAAAAATACAAATTGCCGAAGAAGGCTGTGATTTTCTTTGTTCTGGCGACTTCGGTTTTATTAAGCGGCTGGGTTTTGAGAAATACGATTGTGATGGGTAAGCCGCTGCTTTCGACCCAGACCGAACATTTTTATTTGGGCAATAATCTTTGGGCGCGCGGCTCTCTAAACGGCGATATTTTTTTGCTCGGCTGGGACGCGCCGCAGTATCGGGCGATTATTGAAAAATACCCGAACGCGGTCGAAATGTCGGAAATCGACCGCTCGGAAATGTGGAAAAAAGCCGCGCTGTCTTCAATCGAGGAAAATCCGAAGCACTTTCTCTGGCTTCTGATGAGAAAAACCGCAGTATTCTGGCTCCCGTTCCAGGACTGGCAATTCGGCTTTTATAAATATCATTACTTATTTGCTCTGCTGCTGCTGTTCTCTATCGCCGCATTTTATCTGAAAAGGAAAGACGAGGTTTTGCCGGTAATGATTTTGCTTTCGCTTCCGATGCTCGGAATTTATATCTCGGTGCTTCTGATTTACGCCCACGACCGTTACAGATTTCCGGGCGAGCCTTTCGTTATAATTTTGGGCGCAATCGGTTTCTTCAGTATGCTTGAGTATTTCAAGAAAAAAGAAGCCGTTTGATTTAGATAAGCTGATTTTTAAATTGCCGCGACAAGCGTTTGAGGCAGCCGCGTTTTGACGATGAATTAGACAATTTACCTGTAATCAATAATTCGGCAGCGCGTGTTTTTTAAATACGAATTCGTTCGCTGACAATCGAAAAATTAATGTTGAAAAATATTGCCCGATTTCTGACCTTAAAAATGAACCGGAGATTGTACGTTATATCTTGGCTGGTTTTTGCGATTTTAACTTTTCTGCTTTTATCAATCCTTTTTAAGGTCGATAGGTTTTATTACGACGCGGACAATTACTGGGGTTTAGGCGCTTACTTTTTTCGGAGCGGCTCGTTCAGTTTTACGACCTTCGATTATCCGGTGCGAGGATATTTTTTCCCGCTCCTGCTAATGCCCGTTCACGCGGTGTCCAAAATATCGGGCGGACACGACGTGTTTTTATACAATATATTTGCAGCCGTCTGCCATCCTTTTTTTATTGTCGTCGTCTTGCCGCATTTGATAAAAAAATTATTTCATCAAGAAATAAAGCTTTATATGATTGCGGTGTTCTACGCGATGATTATGTTTTTTTGCTATGGATTTATTAACGCTCCGTTAACTGATTTTTGGGCGATTTATTTTTTGTGTTCGGCTATTTTGATTGTTAAAACGCAAAAGACGAGTTTTGTGGGAATTGCCTGCGCCGGAATACTTTTGGGATTAACTTGTAATTTGAGACCGATTTATCTTTGTGTCCTGCCGTTATTCATAATTTATACGATTCTTCAAAGCGGCGGCAAAAATCGCCGCGCGGCTGCCTTTTTTATTTTGATTTTCGGAGTTGGCTTGGCTTGGCTTCCTCAAGTTATCATTAACAAGGCTAATTACGACACGTACAGTCCGCTGATGCAAACGCACGTTTGGTTTAAGGACGGACTTTATTTTGAGCAGTTAAATCGGGGCTTCGCCGTCGAAAAGTATGAAACCGACATCGACAAGCCTCAGGATTTGGTAGAGGTGTTTTACTATAACCCGACAGCCTTATCCATTATAGAAAAAGAACAATTAGACAGAAAAAAACCGTTCAAAGATAAAAGTTCAATGTTCGAGCTGTTTGAAAAATATCCCTTCGACTTTTTCATTATCTATTCGAGCCATATATTTAACGCGATGGACATTAAATATCCTGAAGGAATTATAACTAATTACCATCGCAGCAGAAGTCTGTATTCTCTGATAAATTACACCGTTATCTTCGTCGGATTGTTTTTGCTTTTTATAAACTATAAAATTGTTTTCAATCTTATTTTCCGCAGTTGGAAAAACTTTCTGCTGCTTTCGATGTTTTTGCTGCCCGTCGCTTTTACGATACCGACGCAAATGGAAGTTCGGTTTTTTCTTCCCCTTCACATTCTTCTTTATGCCGCTTGCTGCTTTTCCGAGTATCCGCCGCGAGCATTCTTTCAGGAAAAGAAAAATTACCTTTCCATACTTTTGTTATATGTCTCGTTCGTCGGTCTTTGTTTTTACATTTCAAGTAAAACGATTGCGGATAATCCTGCCGGGCAACCGAGTCGATTGGGAATTCAATATCCTTGAATGAAAAAGAGATTTTGTGAACGATGCGGTTTCTCGGGTTGAACTTCGGTGCGAAATTACCGACACTAGGAATTTATATTTCATAATGAGTTGATTTTCGGCGGCTTCAGTAATTCTTTGAGGCTGCTCTCTACGAGGTAAAATTTGAATCGAAAGCTAATATCAATCGTCACACCGTGTTATAACGAAGAATTGAACGTTCTCGAACATTTTCGGCAAGTGTCGGCAGTTTTGGACGCTTACCGGAGCGAGTTCGATTTCGAGCATATCTACACGGACAACGCTTCGCGGGACGAGACTTTTGAAGTTCTGGCGCGCATCGCCGACGAGCATCCGAATGTAAAAGTCGTGCGATTTTCCAATAATATCGGCGCGAACCGCGCGATTTTTATGGGGCTGAAGCTGGCAAAAGGCGACGCCGTCGTTTTGATTCAAGCCGATCTGCAAGACCCGCCGCAGCTTATCGCAAAATTTATAGATTACTGGAAGGAAGGTTACGAAGTCGTCTACGGCAAAATTCAGACGCGCGAAGAAGATTTTGTTTTAAGCAGTTTCCGGCGGCTTTATTATTACCTGATTGATTCTTTTTCCGACGTGCCGATTCCGCAGGGCGCAGGCGAATTCCGTATTACTTCGAGACGGGTTTTAGACGCGCTTTTGTCTTATCAGGAAGACGATTTGTATATCCGAGGCGCGATTGCCCGTATCGGTTTCCGGCAAATGCCGATTCCGTATGAGCGGCTCGCGCGGCACAAGGGCGAGAGCAGCAACAATTATTTGCGGCTCACGAGCTACGCGATAAACGGTTTCGTCTCGACTTCGATTGCGCCGATTCGCTTCGTCTCGACGCTCGGAATACTTTTCGCCTTTATCGGTTTTCTGCTGACCTTTTTGATAATTCTCAGCAAAATTTTCTTTCCCGCAGCCGCGCCGCAGGGCTTTACGACGCTGGCGACTTTGATTACGTTTTTCGCCGGACTGCAGCTTTTAGGAATCGGAATCATCGGCGAATATATGCGAAAAACTTATTTGCAGGTTTTGAGCCGACCTTTAGGCTTTATTGAGAAAAGCAGGAATCTGGATAATCAAATCAAAAGCAATGTTTTGCAAAAGAACGAAGAGTTTAGGATGTAAAATTTAAAATGCGCAGTTCTAAATTTAACGGTGGGATTATAAAATTTCCGCCGTTAAAGCAGCGTTTTTGTTTCGACGATAATCGACGCGGTTTAAAAATTCTTTTATCTGCATTCGCACCGATTCGGCGTCGAGTCCGTGTTCGCGCATCAGATATTGGTAGCTTCCTGAGAATTGCGAAAATTTGTCCTGAATTCCGACGCGGCAAACGCGAGTCGGTGCGTGCGTCGAACTGATTTCGGCAATCGCCGCGCCGAGTCCGCCGTGAGCCGAATGCTCTTCGAGCGTGACGACTACGCTGTGAGTGCGGCAGATTTCCGCGACTTGTTCTTCGTTGAGCGGCTTGACAAACGGCGCGCTCCACACGGAACTGCCTGCCCAATCGCCGGAAATTTCGAGCGCTGTTTTGACCATCGAGCCGGTGGCGATAAAAGCGATTCCACTACTGTTATTGCCGTCCGCGCCCGTTTTCAAGCGGGATAAATCGCCCCAAACCAAATTTGCCGCCGCGTCGTGAACGTCGCCCAAATCGGCTTTACCTATTCGCAGGTAGACCGGCTTTTCCTTGTCGAAAGCGAGCTTCATACAATCGCGCATCTCCGAAGCGTCAGCCGGCGATAAAATGGAGATGTGCGGCAGAGAGCGCAGCGCGCCGATATCTTCGGTGCTTTGATGACTCGTTCCCCACGCGCCGTAAACAATTCCCGCGCCGTCGCCGATAAATATGACGGGCAATTCCTCGTAACAGACATCGAGCTTGATTTGCTCTAAAACCCTAATCGGAACAAACGCGCTCAAGCCGTAAACCACCGGTCGAAAACCGGCTTTGGCAAGTCCGGCGGCGACGCCGACCATATTCTGTTCGGCGATTCCGGCGTTGATGTATTGGTCTGGACACGAACGGCGAAATTCGTCGAATAAGGCGTAGCCGTGGTCGCCCGTGAGCAGAACGACTCTCGAATCCGATTTTGCCCGTTCGACCAGTGCGTTTGAAAAAGCGTCTCTCATATTATTTTTTGCGACGCGACAGTTTGCAATTCTTCCAGCGCCGCGCCGTGCGTTTCCGCCGACAGGCGCGTGTAATGCCATTCGTTCGCGCCTTCCATAAACGAAATGCCTTTTCCTTTGACAGTGCGTGCGATAATCGCTTTCGGCTTATTGCCCGACAAAGCGCTTAATTCTTTTAATGTTTCGTCCAACGCCCGTTCGTCGTGTCCGTCTACTTCGCGCGTTTCAAAACCGAACGCCGCGAATTTATCGGCGATTTTGCCGAGCCGCATTACTTCGTCGGTCGTCCCCATCGCCTGATAACCGTTTTCGTCGACGATGACGGTTAAATTCGACAATTCAAAATGCGCGGCGAACAGACAGGCTTCCCAAATCGCGCCTTCGTTTATCTCGCCGTCGCCGACAATGGCGAAACATCGCTGACCGCTCTTTTTGCGTTTAGCGGCGAGCGCCAGACCGACGCCGACCGAAAGCCCGTGTCCGAGCGAACCGCTTGAGACTTCGACGCCGGGAATGTGCGCGTCCGAAAGAGCTTTCAGGCGCGTGCCGTCGCCGAAATAATTCTCGAAATCGGCGTCTTCGAGCCAGCCGAGTTCGCGCAGGCAGGCGTAATGCGCCATCACGCCGTGTCCTTTGCTCAAAACCAGGTAATCGCGGTCGGGCGCGTCAGGCGTTTGACTGTCGCCTAAATTTAAATGTGAGCGATACAAAACCGCCAAAATTTCGACGATTGAAAAAGCGCAGGCGATATGGACGGACGAACCGGCGTGTGCCATATCAAGAATCGTTCGGCGAAGTTTTGTGGGCGCAAATGACATAAAAGTGCGAAATCAACTGACTAAATAACTGTAAACTTAATTTTATAAAGTGTGAATCTTTGAACGTAAACTGTCAATGGTTGCGATTCGGTTCGCCGTAATAGCGCATCGTTCTTTTTAACGCGGTTTCCAAATCGATTGTCGCTTGCAGTCCCAAATCTTCAAACGCTCGTCTTGTCTGCGGAACGTATCTTTCAGGCAGCTCAGACGATAAACTTTTTCGAGCTATTATCACTTCGATTTGCCCGTCCGCCGTTTCGGAAATCAGCCGCGCCAAATCAGCCAGAGATATGTCCGTTTCTGAACCGACGTTATAAGGATATGACGATTTACCGCGAAACAAAATCGTCCACAGCCAGACGGCTAAATCGGCAGCATACATATAAGACCGGACGGGTGAACCGTCGCCGCTGATATGAATCGCCGCGCCGCGCAAAGCGTCGCGGATAAAATTTCCGACGGCGAGATGACCGTCCAATTGCAAATAAGCGCCGACGAAAGCGAAGCATCTGGCAATTTTTACTTCGTAATCGTTTTCGGCGGCATAAATCGCGGCGAGCAGTTCCGCCATTCTTTTTCCTTCGCCGTAAGCCGAATTTAAATTAACCGGATTCGGCGCGCCTGCGTAATCTTCGTTCGTATGACTCAGTTCAGGCGGTTGTCTGCCGTAAACCGCGCCGGAACTTGTCAGTAAAACTTTTTTCACCTTGCATTTTTTGGCGAATTCTAAAACGCGGCGCGTGCCTTCGACGATTGTGTCGACGGTTTCGAGCGGCGCGACTTGATTGTAGACATCCGTCGCCGCGTGAATTATAAAATCGAAATTATTTTCGGGAAATTCAAACGAGCCGATGTCGCCGGTGATAAAATTTATTGCCGGATTACGCGCGAGATGCGCGGCTTTTTTTTCAAACGCCGCCGGATTTCTGGTTAAAATAGTCGCCGTCGCGCCCAAATTCAACTTTTCATTCGCCCACAAAAAACTTTCCAGAATCCAACAGCCGAAAAATCCCGTGCCGCCCGTAATAAAAAGATTTGCGCCGCGCATCTCTTCCCACAACGTGGCGGTTGAATTGAGAATAAAATCCAAATCTTCGGCTAAAGGATTACTTGTCGGCATTTTTCCGGCAGAATTCGTCAATTCGGTCGGCAATATAAGCGAGCATTTCATCGGTGAGACCGGGAAACACGCCGACCCAAAATGTGTTTTCCATTATGAAATCGGTGTTTTTCAAATCGCCGACGACTCTGTAATTCAAATCTTTGTACGCGGGTTGTTTCGTTAAATTTCCGGCGAACAGCAACCGCGTGCCGATTTTGTGCTGTTCGAGGAATTGAACGAGTTCGCTGCGTTTGAACGGCGCGCTTTCTTTAACCGAAAGCAAAAACCCGAACCAGCTCGGCTCGGCGTTCGGGGTCGATTCGGGCAACAGCAAATAATCCTGCAAATGCGCCAGTTTATTTTTCAAAAACTCGAAATTCGCGCGTCGTTTTTCGATGAAATTTTCTAATTTGTCCAACTGCGCGCAGCCGACCGCCGCCTGCATATCAGTCAGTTTCAAGTTGTAGCCGACGTGCGAATACGTGTATTTGTGGTCGTAACCGCACGGCAAATCGCCGAGTTGCCAATCGAAACGCTTGCCGCATGTGTTGTCCATACCCGGCGCGCACCAGCAGTCTCTGCCCCAATCGCGGAATGATTCGAGGATTTTTTTCAGACGCGAGCTGTTCGTCAAAATCGCGCCGCCTTCGCCCATCGTCATATGGTGTGCCGGATAAAAACTAACGGTCGAAACGTGACCGAAACCGCCCGTCCGCTTGCCTTTATAAAGCGTGCCGACCGCATCGCAGTTGTCTTCGACGACCCACAAATCGTGTTTTTCCGCGAAATGTAAAACGGCTTCGACATCGAACGCATTGCCCAAAGTATGCGCAATCATAATCGCCCGCGTCTTCGGCGAAAGCGCCGCTTCCAACTGCTCGACGTTAATTTCGTAGCTCGGAAGCTGCACGTCCAGAAACACGGGAACGAGCTGATTTTGAAAAATCGGATTGACCGTCGTCGGAAAACCGGCGGCGACCGTGATAACTTCGTCGCCCGGCTTTAATTGTTTCGCACCGAGCTTCGGCGAAGTCAAAGCGGTCAGCGCGACCAGATTTGCTGACGAGCCGGAATTGACCAGAAGGCAATGTTTGACGCCCATCCATTTGGCGAATTTCCGCTCGAACTCTGCCGCGAATCTTCCGGTCGTCAACCAAAAATCGAGCGACGAATCAACTAATTTAGTCATTTCCTCGTCGTCGAAAACTTTGCCGGAAACCGGAATCGCGGTTACGCCGGGAACGAATGTTTTAGCTCCGGCGAATTTATGCGCGTGAAAGGCGCGAACCGCCGTTAAAACATTATCGCGCAAAGTTTGTTCAATCGCTGCTTGTTCTTGTATTAATTGAGCTTGACTCATAAAACGTTAAATCTTTTAATTCTGCGGCTGCAAAAAATTTCGATACCAATCAATGGTTTCCGCCAAACCTTGTTCGAGCGTGTAGCTCGGTTTCCAATCGAGTAATCGTCTGGCTTTTTCGGCTGATAAATACTGATGTTTGATTTCGTTGTTCGCCTGATTGAGAATGACCGGCTCTAAATCCGGCTTGCCCATCAAACCGGTAATCTTTTTGACCATTTCCAAAACGGGAACTTGAATTTCGTTACTGAAATTAAACGCTTCGCCGACGACTTCCGGTTTATCCATCAATTCCGCCAAATGCAGATAGGCAAGCGCGCCGTCGCGGACGTAAAAATAATCGCGAATAAAGCTGCCGTCGCTGCGAATCGTCACGGGTTTGTCGCGCAGAGTCGAGCGAATCGTGTCCGGTACGAGACGGTTGAAATTCAAGTCGCCGCCGCCGTAAAAATTGCCGCAGCGCGTTACGCAAACCGGCAAATTGTAGCTTTTATGATACGTCAGGCTGATTAAATCGGTGCAGCTTTTGGAAACATCGTAAGGATGTTCGCCCTGCAAAGGCGTTTCTTCGTCGTAGGGCAAAATGTCCTGGTCGCCGTAGGCTTTGTCGCTCGACGCGACGACGACGCGGCTGACTCGCCCGACACGCCGCGCCGCCTCCAAAACATTCCACGTTCCCTTGATGTTCGTTTCAAACGTGCCAATCGGTTCGCTGTTCGCCACGCCGACGATTGTTTGCGCCGCAAGATGAAAAACCGTGTCGACTTCGTATTCGGCGAGCGCGCGCTCCAAAACGGGCAAATCTTCGACCGCGCCGCGCACGACGTTGATTTTTTGGTCGAAGCCGTCCTGATGCAGCTTTGAACGCGGCACGAGGTCGCGCACCAAACCGGTGACATTTGCTCCGCGCTCAATTAATTCTTCAACCATCCAACTGCCTAAAAGTCCCGTGCAGCCGGTGACAAAAACCGAACGGTCGCGCCAAAAATCAGTCATTCCACACCTTCCAGGGAGCTTCGCCCGAATTCCATAAATCGTTTAAGTATAAATATTCGCGGTAAGTATCCATCGCAAAGAAAAACCCGTCGTGGCGGTACGCCATCAGTTCGCCTTCGGACGCCAGCTTTTCGAGCGGCTCGCGTTCCATAATGCAGTCGTCGCCGCCCAAATAATCGAAAATACGTTTATTAAAAATAAAGTAACCGGCGTTGACCCAGCCGTCAGCCTGCGGCTTTTCAGCGAAACTTTCAACTCCGCCTTCGTTATTTAATTCTAAAACGCCGAACCGCGAAGTCGGGCGAACGGTCGTGACGGTCGCCAGGCGGTTGTGAGCGCGGTGAAATTTCATCAATTCGCCGATGTTCACGTCGCACAATCCGTCGCCGTAGGTCACCATAAAATTGTCATCGTCAATGTAACGCTCGATGCGTTTGACGCGCCCGCCGGTCATCGATTCTGAACCCGTGTCGGCTAAAGTTACTTTGTAATCCTGTTCTCGATGAATGTCGTGATAACCGATGCGGTGTTTTTCCCCGAGACGAATCGTAAAGTCGTTGTTCATCGCTTCGTAATTGAGAAAATACTCTTTTATCATATTGCCTTTATAGCCGAGACAGACGACGAAATCCCGGACGTCGTAAAAGGCGTACAATTTCATAATGTGCCAGAGAATCGGGCGATTTCCCACTTCGACCAGCGGTTTCGGACGATACTCGGTTTCTTCTCTTAAGCGAGTTCCCTGCCCGCCGGCGAGAATTACTGCTTTCATTTATCTGTTGTCCTCGAATTCTATAGATTTTGCCAGCCGGGTTAACAAGTGGCGAAGCAATAATGATTTAATTTTACAAACTTCGTTCGTTTTAATTTTCGCCGCGCATATCTCCGCTTTGCGCATCGATAAACCGTAAAAGTATTAGAAGACAGGATTTTATATAAAGTCTCACTTTACTTAAAGTTCGTAAAGACGATATATTATGATATTAATAGTGTTGATGTAAAATCAAAGGACATCAAACTTTGCGCGGCTCCGGCATTTGAGGTCACTCTTGATTAGAGAAAATATTTTGAGCCGAGGCAGCATATAAGTCGAGATTTTTGGGATTGAATCGCTTTTTGTCTTTCAACAATAAATACATAAAAATTTTCGCGGCACTTTTGCTGGGCATTGTTTGCGTTTACTATGTGGCAAGCATTTTCAATTGGAAGCAAATCTGGGAATCGCTGCAAAAAGCCAATCTCGCGTATTTTTTTGCGGGAGCGATTATAACTCTGCCGGCGTTTTTCTTTTTTAGAACCGCTCGCTGGCACGCGTTGCTGAAAAGCGAAAATCTCGACGTTCCATTCGCTAAACTTTATTTGTATAACGCCGTCTCAATCGGCATTTCCAACATTACGCCTTTTCAATCGGGCGAAGCGGTCAAAGTCGAGCTTCTGCGAAAATACGGCGTCGGGCGCACCGTCGGTTACACGATTTTCTTTTTGGAAAGATTCATAGACCTGGCAGTTGTCGTGGCAATGGGCGTTCTGGGTGTTGCGTTTGGATTCAACTCGGGAGTTTCGCCCGTTTACCTGTACGTTTTGGCGGCTGTATTTCCAGTCGGTTTCTTCGCGGTTTTAGTGGTCGGATTTCGGCTTCCGTTTGCGCGATTAGATCCAATCAAAGATTTGCTGCGCGAAAAATGGACGCAAAAACGACCGCTGCTCGCGGCGTTATTTTTCACCGTTTGTTCCTGGTCGTCGGCAATCATCGGCTGGAAAATGACGCTCGCCAGCGTTTCAGTCGACATCGGTTTCGTGCAGGCGATTTCTTTGGTTTCATTGAGCGTTTTGCTGGCAATTATCAGTTTCGTTCCGGGCGCGGTCGGTGTCTCCGAACTCGGCATTACGGCAATTTTAACCAGAATGGAAATCGAACCGCTCGCCGCGCAAACCGGTGCCGTAGCGCTTCGAGCTTACGCCGTATCGTTGTTGATTTTAGCGTTTCTACACTGGATTGCATTAAATTTTTATCGAAGAAACCAACAGTCCGGGAGATTTTAACTTTAACGGATTACTAGCAATTGCAATCTTAGGACGGGAGCCTTGAAAACTTCGTTATCCGAAGTCCAATCGGCTGTGACAAATAAATAGCCGCGCGAGATTGCCGGCTATTTATGCTCGTCGCGGTTTTTATGGGCTGAAAGCATCGGAGAGATGCCGAGTATTCCGTATTTTACAACGGCGAGCGAGCGTCTCAAATCATAAAAAGCCCGGCGCGAAGAATTCAAGGCTTCGCGCAGATGCGGAAAAGCCGCCCCGAAATTTCCTTTACCGACTTCGGCAAAATAATTATCCAGGTGCGCGATGGCTTTTCTGTCCGGCAGATGAGCGATGTTGTTTTCGATTATTCGGCGGTATTTAACTTCGTGCAGCGGCGAATTTACATCTTCCGCCAATCTGCCCAATTTCAAAAATAACTGCCGACAGTATTCATAGTTGACCATCGGGTCGATGCCGACGCTCGTGTTGGAGCCGTGAATCCGATACTCGACCAATGATTCGGGTATAAAACCGGCTTTATACAAAGAAAAAAACCGCACCCAAAAATCCCAGTCGCTGTAGACTAATTCCGGGTCGTGCAGCCCGACTTTTTCCATCGCGTCGCGTCTTGCAAGGACGGTCATTCCGGGAACTATATTGTTGTCGAGCAATGTTCTAACCGGGTCGGGCTGCCGCGTAATATCTTCGCCGAATCTTCCCGGCAGACGATTTCCGTCCGAATCCATAAAGTCACCGTAACTATAGACAAAGCCGCATTCCTCATTCGCCTCTAAAAATTCCACCTGCTTTTCGATTTTATTTTTGTAGAGCGCGTCGTCGGACGGCAAGCCCGACCAATATTTTCCTTTCGATAAATTAAAACCGAAATTAACCGTTTCCGATACGCCGCGATTTTCTTTATTCGGGTGAGTATGCACCCGAATCGAACCGGGATATTTGGCGGCATACTCTTCGGCGACTTGTAAACTATTGTCTTTCGAGTTGTCGTCGACGATAACTATTTCGACATTCGGATATGTCTGAGCCAGAATGCTTTCGATGCAACGAGGCAGATATTGAGCGTGGTTATAAGAAGGAATGCACACGCTGACCAGCGGTTTGTTGTTCATACTACAATTTTGTTCCTTGTTCGGATAAGAAGAATCGGCGTGATTATTCTAACAAAAGCGGAGAATACTTTCGACGCGACCCGGATGTGACCGGATGCGCCGGAAGGGGAAAATCATTATTTAACGATTAAATCTTTAATATCCTTTCCCTGCCAGGGAGTGCTGTATCTTTTAATTTGTTTGCGTCCGGCTTGCACAACGAATTGCGGAACGAGCAATTTCACAAACTGCCGCAGTTTAGCGTTGAGCGGAATAGGAATATGCGAATACTTCAAAGCCGTTTGAAGAGCTTTCAGACGGCGACCGGAACCATAATAAATTTCCGCCGTATACCAATCGAGCCGAAGTTTAATATCCGCTAAATCCTGCGCGCTCAGTCCCAAACTTTCGGCATTCAGTTCAAACGACTGCATTTTACTGTAAATTAAAGAGTCGGTTTCCCGGCTGATATTATTTGGATGTGTGCGATATGCCGAAAGCACGGTTGGCTCGAAAGCGAATTCGCCCAACTGACAAAGCCGCAAATATAATTCGTAATCTTCGGCAAAAACATCGGGATTCCATTTTTGTTTTTCTAAAATCGCCTTTCGGTGAACAATCGTCGGACCGAAAGGCACATATTTGGTCAGCAGCATATTTCGGACGTCGCCGTCTTCATATTCCGCCCAATCCATCGAGCTGCTTTGAATTTTATCGTGTTCGTCAATCATCCAGCAGTGACCGTAGGCAAGAACCGCGTTCGGGCGGCTTTCCAATTGACCGACGCGATGCTCTAAAAAAGCGGGCAGCCACAAATCGTCAGACGAAAGACTGGCAAAATATTTTCCGCGAGCCATTTCCAATCCTTCGTAGAGCGTCTGGATGACTCCCTTATTCGGGCGAACAACCAATTCAGACTCGTACGGACAATTTTTAAGCATTTTTTCGATAATTTCCGGAGAATTATCCGTCGAGCCGTCGTCGATGACAATCAGATGTATATTCTGGTAAGTTTGCGCGAATATACTCGCCAAAGTCGTTTGGATATACCGCGAATGATTGTATGAAGGAATAAAGACGGTGACCGGCGGATTTTTTTGAACCTCTTGAATCATTTAATTTATGCCGCTTGATTTTCTTCTGATTGGTCGTGAAAAAAATGCTTTTTGACAATGAAAAAGCTGACTCCAGTATATATTAAACAAACAAGCAGGGCGAAGCCGTTTCTCAAGTTCGTCTCTCCATAAGCGGTTAAAACGCTGATTCCGATTGCCGATGCCAGAGTCGAGAGCGCCAAAAATTTGTTTTCCCGGCTGTAGGCGAATCCGATTTGACGGCGCACCAGAAATAAAACCAGCAGATAGTATAAAAAGTAAGTCGCCAGATAACTGATTCCTAAGCCTTTCGTCCCGAACCACTGCATACCGAGCAGGCTGGTGACTAGCGAAGTCGCTCCGCCGAAAAGCTCGATAAAAAAGAAGACGCTGCTTTTGCTTCGCGCCAGTATGACGAATGAAAGCGACCAACTGAGCAGTCTGAAAACATCTCCGACCAAAAACCAATTCAGAATTTCGGCGGAGTCGGAAAATTTAGTCGAATAGAGCAGCGGAACGACGACCGGCGACAGAAACAACAGCCAGAGAATGACCGGCGATAACAAAACAAACAGTAAATATAATTGTTCATTAATTATCGTTATCAATTCCTGCGGTTCGCCCGAAGCGGCGGACAGGCGCGGGTAATAATCCATCACCATCGCGCCCATCACCAGCGCGAGCGACGTGACCGCAATCGACGAAGCCGCCCGGTAAAATCCGATGCTTTCCAAGCCGAGATTTTGCAGAATCAAAAGCGGCAAAACCATTTGAACGCCCGTCCCGACAATCATACTGCCGGTAAAAGGAATGCCGAACTTGAGCAGCGACTTAATGGTCTCGAACAGCTTTTCGCGCGGAACGACAACGGGTTCGATGATGATTTCACGCTTGTAAAAATAATAACTCGTCAAACAGCCGAACAAAGAACTGAGAATAATTCCGGTGACGATTCCCTCGATGCCCCGCGCCCAAAGGCAGGCAATCAAAACGATTGAGCCGAGCGTGTTGCTGATGACCGTAAATTTCGCTAATGCTTTGACGTTTTGATGCGCGTTCAGAATGCTGGTAAAGGCGCTGGTCAGCAGACTGAATATTAACGCTACGCCGAGCGCTGCGACTTCACGCCCACTGCTCTTGTCGTCGAGAAACGTCCGGTTGATAGCGTCTCCGAACACAAACAAAATCAAGACTCCGACGATTCCCGCCGCCAGGCTGATAACAATTACGGCTTTTTGATTAGCCGCGACGCCCAATTTATCGTCCTCGGCAATTGCTTTGGCTCCGAGGCGAACGATTCCCGCGCCGATGCCCAAACCGGCAATCAGAGTCACCAAGCCAAGCACGCTCAACTGCATCGACAAATAGCCGATTCCCGCCGGACCGACCGTAATTGCCCACATTTTGGCGGAAACTATTCCGACCACCGCACCGATGGCGGAACTGCTGCCCAAAATCGCGGTGGCTTTAAAGATTGACTTCATTTGCTGAGAAAATTATGGGGATTTTAGGATGTCTGCTTTTGTACCTTTTCGCGCTTTTCGAACTCCGACAGCGCGTTTTTAACCGCTTCCTGCTGTTCGGCGGAAAGATGTGGGCTAATGGGCAAACTCAAAACGGTCGCCGCCGATTCTTCGGTCAACGGATAGCTTTCTTGTCTGAAAATTTCATCGCCGTAGGCTTCCGAGAGATGCGGCGGCACGGGATAATGAATTATCGTCCCGATTTCCGATTCATTCAAAAAAACCTGCAAAGCGTCGCGCCGCGAACTTTTCACGACGAACAAATGCCAAGCCGGTTCCGCGCCGTCAGCCACGCGCGGCAATTCAATCTCTTTGGCGTTTGATAAGGCTTGCAGATAATTTTGAGCGACCGCCGCGCGCCGCTCGTTCCACTCGTCGAGATGTTTTAATTTAACTCGCAGAAACGCGGCTTGCAGCGGGTCGAGTCGGGAATTGTAACCTTTGACTTCATTATAATATTTAACGCGCGAGCCGTAATTTCGCAAAACTTTAAGCGCGTCCGCCAAATCGTCGTCATTGGTCGTAATCGCGCCGCCGTCGCCGAACGCGCCGAGATTTTTGCCCGGATAAAAACTGAATCCGGCGGCATCGCCCAAACTGCCCGCGCGTTGCCCCCGAAAGCGCGCGCCCTGCGCCTGCGCCGCGTCTTCGATAACTTTGAGGTTGTGTTTGCGGGCGATTTCGTTTATCGCGTCCATCTCCGCCGTTTGTCCGTAAAGATGGACGGGCATAATCGCCTTCGTGCGCGGCGTAATCGCCGCTTCGATGTTTTCCGGCGCGATATTAAAAGTGTCGGGACGTGGTTCGACCGGAACGGGCGTCGCTCCGGCATAGGAAACGGCGAGCCAGGTGGCGATATAAGTGTTTGCCGGAACGATAACTTCGTCCCCTTCGCCGATTCCGTAACCGCGCAGAATCAAATGCAGCGCGTCCAGACCGTTGGCGACGCCGATACAATGTTTCGCTTCGCAGTATTCGGCGAATTCGCTTTCAAACGCTTCGACTTCCTCGCCTAAAATATACCAGCCCGAATCCATTACGCGGTGGTAGGCTTCGTCCAGTTCATCTTTTAATTCGAGATAACCGGCTTTTAAATCAAGAAACGGAACTTTCATTTTTCTGGCTCTCCGCGCGCCGCTTGGATAAAATCGTCGTAATCACGAAAATAATCGGCTTCGTCGTAAAAGTCCGACGCCAGCACCATACAGACCGAGCCGCCGGAAAAATTATCTATGTCGCGCCACATCATCGGGCAAAGATACAGCCCTTGATACGAACGATTCAGATGAAAACTCTTCTTTTGAAAACCGTCATCGATGACAATATCGAAACTGCCCGACATCGCAATGACGAGCTGGTGCAGCTTTTTATGCCCGTGTCCGGCGCGCGATGCTCCGCCCGGCACGTCGTATAAATAATAAACGCGCTTGATTTCAAAAGGAATGTGCCGGTCGCATTCAATGAAAGTCAGATTGCCGCGCGGGTCGTTGATAATCGGCAAATCCACGAGTTTGCATTGTTCGATTCTCGAAGTCATCGTTTGTTTTTAAATCATCAAACAGCGGAACTAGCTCCACTTTTTATAAAGCGTGGCGAATCCCGCGACTCTTCCGTTGACCTCGTTGACCTTCAGCGGCAGATGCGGGTCGATGTCTTCGACGCCGTGAATCGTCGCTCCGTCATAAACGACGACATCGCCTATCTGACATCCGGCTTCGGTAAATACCCGTTCTCCGTCGCGCTCGATAAATGCGCCGCCGCGCTCGTAATCGACGCCTTTTTCCGACATTACCATTAAAACCTGAACGAATTTTTTAACGTCGGTTTTTTCGAGATTGTCGACGCCGATGTAATCGGTATGCGCCTGCATAAAACCGCCGCCGAGCGGATAATTTTGAATTCTAACCGCTGAATACAAACCGTTTTCTTCGACGTTTTTGGCATAATCCAAGTCTATTCCCTGAAGGTAATTTCTCAGTTCGACCAGCGCGGTGAACGGCTGGTGGAGCGAATAAATATCTTCGCACCAAAGCGGATTGTAGAAACAGCGGAAAAGACGCGCCAGCGAAGTGCTTTTCGGACTCATCATTCCCGCCGCCCATTTCTGGAAGTTTCCCATAATCTGTTCGGGGCGAATGTCCAGCGAGCCGTTGTCGTCTTCGATTCTAAATCGCGCTTTGAGTTGCGCGACGCCGTCTCTGATTGATTCGGCATCGAGCAGACCGCGAATCACCTGATACGAATCACGACGCACGTCCTTTAAAAGCGCGTCAACGTCTATTTCCTGTAAATTTTTAACTTCAATCATTTTTAACCACCTCAAAAATCAAATTCCGGAATTGTTTCTAAACCATTTTTTCATACCGCGCGAAATTTGCAAGCGCAGTTGATCGCCGTTAGCCGATTGGCATCTCATAAGTATCGTAAACCGTCGCGCGTCCGCCCCAGCTTTCCTTAAATTCGATCAAACCGACGTTCAAATACGTCCCTTGCCGCTCGGTCGAGATGCCGAAATCGAAATATCGTTTTTCGGCGTAATAATCATTGACTAAAAACTGCAAAATCGCATCGAGAGCGAACACCTGTTTGCCTTCCGTATTTGCCGCCATATACTGCGCGTGAGCGACGGTCGCGCCTGCATAAACGATTGCGCCCGCCAGCATTTCATCGCCGAGGAACGCACCGAAAAGTTTGATATTTTCGGGAAAACGTCCGGCGAGCGTTTTCATTTCCGCCGCCGTGTGAACCGGCACGACATTGTATTTCGCCGCCAGCACTTCGGCTTCGAGCCGTATAAAAGTTTCAAAATCGTCGGTCTCGCGCACCGCAATCGCGCTTTTGCGCGTTTGATTAACCGTCCATTTGCGTCCCTTGCTTAAAGACAATCTTTCCTTCGTCCAAACGCTCGTCGAAACGTCGCGTCGAACGAGTTTTGCGTTAAAACGAAACAGCGCGTATAAATCTTCTTCCGCAGGCTGCGCGTGATAAATATGCGGCACGGCTTTATAGACGACGCGGCGCAAATCGTTCGTCCGGGCGAATCCGATTAAATTTTCAAAGATTTCGAGCATCTGCGGCGTTTTCATCCGGTTGCCCGAAACGACGCCGCCGAACGTCAAACCGCCGTGCGAAACGAGTGCGCCGTCTTTGGAGTTAGCGGGCAAAACGGCGACTAATTTTTCGCTCGCGTCATGAAACAGCAGCGAACAATCGGTAAAACGGTCGGCGTGATACTCCACATAATCACGCTCGAACAAAAACATGCCGTTTTTCGCCGCGCCGACAAATTCGTCCCACGCCTTTTTGTGCGCGTTTTCGTAACGACTGACGGTTATCATAAATTAATCGATGATAACGTATGAACGGTCGGGCAAAAATTTCGAGCGAACGATTTTGTATTTATCGAGTCCGAAAACTTCTTTGAAAGCGACGGTTTCGCCGGGAAATTCTTCGCAGTTCAGCTCGTCCATCGCAATCACGCTGCCGCGCGTCAGAAACGGGCGAATCGCTTCCAGACATTTTTTGGTCGGTTCATACAACTGCATATCGAAATAAGCGAGCGCGACGATTGTTTCGGTATGTTTTTCGAGATATTCGTTAATGGTTTTCGTCGCGTCGCCTTTGACGAGTTCGTACTTTTTGATGTGCGACATCGTGTTTTCGCCTTGATGGTAATCGAGAACCTGATGCAGATAATCTAAATAGTCGCCGGAAACCGAATACGCGCCTTCGGAGACGAAATCCGACGCGCCGTCTTTTTCCGAGATTGACGAATAACCCGTAAACGTATCGAAACCGATTACTTTACGCGTATAATTGTAAGGTTCGTAAACGGCGCGCAGATTTTCAAAAAGCGCAATGTTTTGCCCCCACCAAACTCCGAATTCCATTACGACGCCGGGCGTTTCAACTATCAACTGGTAAATTTCATTGATATAAAGAAACTTCGCCACCACCGGACTTCTCATTAGCAAAGGAAGATTTGTGACTAGTTGCTCGGTCGGAATCGGACAGTTTTTGAATAGTTCCAAAAGTTTCGCGCGTCCTTGAAGCTGTTTTTCCGAACCTCTCGTTTGAATATTATGTGTCGTTTCGCTCATTATTGTTTTTTAAGTTTATAGAATTACCGTAAAATACTCTTTGATTTTTTGTTTACCAACTCTCCAAAGTTGCGTAACCAAAACCTGTTTCACCTAAATTATTACCGTTATAAAACATATACCAATCATCTCGGTACTGAATTAAGCTGGTGTATGAAATCGATTCCGAATCCCAGCCGTCATTCGACGTGTTCATCTTTATCTCCGCGTCTTTCCGAGTCCAGTTTAAGCAATCGTCGGATTCGGCATATCCGAGACGATAGCCTTTGACGTCACGGACGCGCATCGAAAAGAACATTCTGTACTTGCCGTCCGCAAAAACAACGAACGGCTTGCCGAGCGCGTGTTCATCGCCGACAAAATCAATCGCCGTCGTGCCCTGTTTGCCCCAATTAACGCCGTCGTCCGATTCCAGATATTTAATATTGTAGACGGGAAAATCTTTGTCATTCGAGCGCGTCCACTCACTGCCGCCCGCATACCACATCCGAAACTTTTCACCGTCAAACTGGACGTGCGCCGAACATCTGTTAAGCATTTCCGCGTCGCTGCGGTCAAGAACCGGGACTTTCTGCTTTCGATGAAAAGTTTCGCCGCCGTCCGTACTTATTGCCAAACCTTGATATTGGTAATAGCGAACTTTTTGACCCAATTGATAACCGACGTAATACATCCAGATTTCATCACGGACTTTGACGACCGTCGTCGGAACCACTCCGTTTTCATCGAACGCTCCCGGTTCGCCGATGTCGAAAATCGGTTTTTTCGACACGGCTAAAACATTCGACGGATCAGCGGCGGATATGTCGACATAAGTCGCGCGCCCAATCATATTTTCATCGCAAGACGCAAAATAAATCCGCAAAACATCCGGCTCGATAAAGAACGGGAGCGGCGGAAAAGCGTATTTCTGCGCCCAAGGCAAAATTTTATCCGGCGCGTAAATCAAACCCTGTTTATTCCACTTCATTACTTTGCTTCACCGACAATCTGCGTTTCAGATTCTTCTTTGACTTTCATCACGGCGAAACTGTCTTTCGTCTCGTCGGGTTTTGCCGGATTGCCTTTATAAATTTTGCGCTCTTCGGTGTGACGCGTGATGACCGCGCCCATCGCCACGATGTTGTCGGGCGCGATTTTAACGTCGTTCGCCACCGAGCTGTTGACGCCCATAAACGTGTTCGCGCCGACTTCGCAGTAACCGGAGACGACGACGTGCGACGAGATGAAAACATTGTCCTGAATAACAGTTTGATGCCCGATGTGATTGCCGCTCCACAGCACGACGTTGTTGCCGATTTTGACTTTGTATTGAATGACGTTGTTCTCGAAAATAAAACAGTTTTCGCCGATTTCAACATTATGCCAGACAAAAGCGCGGCTGCTGACGTATGAGGCGCAAGTGTAGCCTTTAGCTTTCAGAGCCTGAAAGATTCGCGCCCGCACGCGATTGAGCTGCGTGTAGGAAATAGCGGCGAACGCCTGATGCTCGTCCGGGCTGAAATGTTTTTCGATTTCTTCTAACTCGACGACCGGCAAGCCGAAAAATTCGTCGCGCTTTTTGTAAGCCGCTTCGACGGCGAACCCGACGATTTCGTGCGGCGAATCGTGCGTAAAATATTCATAGGCGAGTTCGGCGGTTTCGCCGTCGCCGACAATTACGATTTTCTGTTTTTCACTCATTTTATAAACTATTTTTTTTTATTGTCTATGCCGCGTTCGCATGCCGTCTTTAATCCGGCTCGAACGACGCGCCCGCGATAAATTATTTTCTCCGGCGATTAAAATCGTTTCGATAATCGGGATTTCGGCAAAATCAAATTCTAGTCGTTTACGCAGATGATTGTCAAAAAGTATAAAGTTGGTATCCGGCTGAAAACGGAGCGATTTCAGAACTTGCGTCAATCGGGGATTCTAACATAAGCTGTGATAATTAACTTTTCGGCTCGTTTAACTTTAATCGGAAAATCTGAAAACAGTGAAAATTCTCGTAACCGGAGCCGCCGGATTGGTCGGCGGCTCGACAGTCAAATTTTGCCGCGAAATCGGCGATACGGTCATCGCTGCCGCGCGCGCGCAGCTCGACATTGCCGATAAAGAATCGGTTTTTTCGTTTCTGGAGCGCGAAAAACCCGATTCGGTGATAAATTGCGCGGCTTTAACGGACGTTGACGCCTGCGAAACCGTGCGCGAAAAAAACTTCGCGGTCAATGCCGAAGGCGTCGGCAATCTCGCGCTAGGGTGTCGCCGAATCGATGCTAATCTGGTGACGATTTCGACCGATTATGTATTCGACGGCGCGAAAGACGATTTTTACACGCAGCGCGACGACCCGAATCCGCAGGGCGAATATGCCAAGGCGAAATTGTTGGGCGAACAGTTGGCTAAAAATAATCTGGCGCGGGCAATCATCGTGCGAACCGGTTGGATTTTCGGTCACGGCGGCAAAAATTTTCTGAGCAAAATGCCGGACCTTCTGCTGGCTGGCAAAAAGATAAAAGTAATCAGGGACTCGTCCGGCACGCCGACTTACGCGCCGGATTTGGCGCGTCGCCTGCGCGAATTGGCGGAACTTGATTTGCCCGGCATTTATCACGTCACAAACGCGGGCGCGGGAACGACTTACGAAGGCTTTGCGCGTTCGATTGCGGACGTTGAGCAAGATTTAATCGAAAGCGTCTCTTTCGCCGATTTGTCGCGCCCCGCGCCGCGCCCGCAAAACTCGAAGCTGCGTTGCCTGATTTCTGAAAAATTCGGATTAGAACCCTTGCCGCACTGGGAACAATCTCTGCAAAGTTTTGTCGAAAGTCACGCGCGAAAACACGATTAAAATCGCCGACGAGCAAATTATAATATTTTACAAGATGAACAAAAAAATAATTATCACGGGCGGAGCGGGATTTATCGGCTCGCACGTCGTCAGAAAATTTATCAAAACATATCCGCAATACGAAATCATCAATCTCGACAAACTGACTTACGCCGGAAATCTCGCTAACTTAAAAGATGTCGAAAACGAACCTAACTACCGCTTTATCAAAGGCGATATTGTGGACGCGGATTTGATAAACGATTTGTTTGAAACCGAACAGCCCGACGCGGTCGTTCATTTAGCGGCTGAATCGCACGTCGACCGCTCAATCAGCAATCCGCTGGATTTTGCGATGACCAATGTCGTCGGCACTGTTAATCTGCTTAACGCGGCGCGAATTTGCTGGAAAAGCGATTATGAAAATCGACTTTTTTATCACGTCTCGACCGACGAAGTTTACGGCACTTTGGGCGAAAGCGGCTCGTTTACCGAAGAGACGCCTTACGACCCGCATTCGCCGTATTCGGCTTCCAAGGCGAGTTCCGACCATTTCGTTCGGGCGTATTACGATACTTACGGGCTGTCGACGGTTATTTCCAACTGTTCCAACAATTATGGCTCGTTTCATTTCCCGGAAAAACTGATTCCGCTCGCCATCAATAATATAAAAAACAAACTGCCGATACCGATTTACGGCAAAGGCGAAAACGTCCGCGATTGGCTCTGGGTCGAAGACCACGCGCGGGCGATTGACTTAATTTTTCATCGCGCGACACCGGGCGAGACTTACAATATCGGCGGCGGCAACGAATGGAAAAACATCGATTTGATGCGCGTTCTCTGCCGCATTATGGACGGTAAATTAGATAGACAGCCGGGCGAATCCGAGCAATTGATTACGTTCGTCACCGACCGCGCCGGTCACGATTTGCGTTACGCGATTGACGCCTCGAAATTGAAACGCGATTTGGGCTGGACGCCTTCGATTACTTTTGAAGAAGGATTGGAGAAAACGGTCGATTGGTATTTGGGTAATGAAGAATGGTTAAAAAATGTGACGAGCGGCGATTATCAATCTTATTACGAACGAACGTATGCGTCGGAACGCTGATTTATCATAGAAACCGAGGCTTTGTTTAAGTAAAGATTCGGAATAGCTGATAGATGAAAGCTATCAGTTATCAGCTTTCATCTATCAGCTATTCCGATAGTTCCACCTAAAATTTATATTTCCGCGTTTATAAAACTAAAATCACATAAAACTCGATATTTCGGAACTCGCCTCGGCAAGCAGTTCGCGCAGCTGCGGAACGGTGATATTTTTATCTTTGGAAGAATACTCGCTGTCGAGCGCCGCCGTGAAATCCTTTTCTTCCCTCAATTCCGGCAGAACCGGCAAAATCACGTAATAATCGCCGCGCTCGACTGTTCGGAAACATTCTTCTTCGGAGACCATTATTTCGTGAACTTTTTCACCGGGTCTGATGCCGGTAAAAATTATCGGCAAATCTTTATCGCCCATAATCGCCCGCGCGACATCGGTTATTTTTGCCGCCGCCACTTTCGGAACAAATGTCTCACCGCGTCTGCCGTCAGAAATCGCCGCGAAAACCGTATCGACCGCTTTATTTAAAGTTAAGAGAAAGCGCGTCATTTCTTCGAGCGTCACGGTTATCGGCTGATTTTTCTGCACTTGATTGACAAACAGCGGAACAATCGAGCCGCGCGAAGCAATCACATTGCCGTAGCGGACGCACATAAAATTCGTATTCCGGCAATCGCGGTTTGCCTCGATTAAAACTCGCTCCTGCAAAGCCTTCGTCATTCCCATTACATTTATCGGTTTGCAGGCTTTGTCGGTCGAAATGCCGACGACGGTTTCGATAGAAAGATTATTTTCACGAATCGCACGCGCGATGTTGACGGCGCCGTTGATGTTGGTCAAAACCGCTTCGTAAGGAAAATACTCACACGACGGAACCTGTTTGAGCGCCGCCGCGTGAAAAACCACGTCGGCGTCGCGCATCGCCGCGAGCAGCGCCGAATAATCTCTGACATCGCCGATGCGGAAATTCAGCAAATCCTGAGAATTTTGATAAATCACGTCGTCGGTCGCCGTTTTCCGGTGCAGGTAATCGAGCCGCATATAATGTTGCTTGGCTTCGTCGCGCGAAAAAACCGTGACGCGCGCCGGTTTTCCGAGTTCTCCGGCGAGCAGACGTTTGACGAGAGTTTGACCGAGCGAGCCAGTACCGCCGGTGACTAAAATTCTTTTTCCTTTGAGTGTTTTCATTAGTGCTTTAAAACTTCTCGCAATTTAATTGTCTCTAAAAGAAGGTTTTTACTTGTTTTGAAATAAACTCCAACAATTCTTCCGTCATTTCCGTGTGAATCGGAAGCGACAGAACAGAGTCGCAAAGTTTCTCGGTAACCGGCAAACTGAAATTCGGCTCGACCGTTTCGCTAAACGCCTTTTGGCGATAAAGCGGAACCGGATAATAAATCATCGCCGGCACGCCGTTTTCGGCTAAATGTTTTTGCAGGTCGGCGCGTTTGCCGCCTCCGACTTGCAAAGTATATTGATGAAAAACGTGCGTCGAATTTTCGGCGCGTGCAGGCGTTTGCAGTTCTTCGATGTTTTGAAAAGCGTCGTCGTAAAATGCGGCGGCGTTTTGCCGTGCGGCGGCGTATTCGTCCAAGTGTCTTAATTTAATATCCAAAATTGCCGCTTGAATCGTATCGAGGCGCGAATTTACGCCGATGACTGAGTGATAATATCTTTCGGATTGCCCGTGATTGGCAATTATCCGCATCTTCGCGGCTAAATCATCGTCATTTGTAAATATCGCGCCGCCGTCGCCGTAACAGCCGAGATTTTTCGACGGAAAAAACGATGTCGTTCCGATGTGTCCGATTGTTCCGGCTTTGTTCGTCGTGCCGTCGCTAAAGGTAATGTCCGATCCAATTGCCTGCGCGTTGTCTTCGATGACAAACAAATCGTGTTTTTCGGCAACGCGCATAATCGCTTCCATATCGCAGCTTTGCCCGAACAAATGCACCGGAACGATTGCTTTTGTGCGCGGCGTAATCGCTTGCTCGATAATCTCAGCCCTGACATTAAAAGTGTCCGCGTCAACTTCGACCATTACGGGTTTGAGTTTGAGCAGCGCGACGACTTCCGCCGTCGCAATAAAAGTAAAAGAAGGCACGATAACTTCGTCGCCTTCTTTCAAATCGAGCGCCATCAGCGCAATTTGCAGCGCGTCCGTTCCGTTGGCACACGGAACGACGTTTTTGACCTGCAAATAATTTTCCAGGTTTTCCTGAAACGATTTGACCTGCGCGCCATTGATATAAGCGGTCGAAGCGACGCAGTTTATTACGGCTTCGTCAATCTCATTTTTTATTTTTTCGTATTGACCTTTGAGGTCGACCATTTGTATCGGATTCATCTTTGATTGCTGTTTGGACAATTCGCTTTGACTTTTTAACAAAGCAAATAGCGCAAAGTATTGAATGTAAAACGCGGTGCGCCAAAAAGCAAATGCTTCGTTCTCAGACCGGCGGCTTTCAAAGAAATTTTCCGGCGCAGAGCCGAAATCCGGCTTTCTGTAAAATGAGAAACAAACCATTTGCGGTAAATGAGAATCGAAAACAAAATATAATTTGCGACGGAAAACTGAAAAGATTTTATTTTTCCTTTTAACTAGCTTTTTCAAATGTTATGATATTTTCAGACAGAGATTTTCTGTCCGTCGGCATCAAAGAACTGAAGTTTAATTTGGAATAATTTTATGGCAGATAAAGCAGATATAGATCAATACAAAGATAAATTCAGCGATAGCGGTCGCCGTGTTCTGGAAACTGCGCTCGACGAATCGAGAAAGCGTGACCAGAATTATATTACGACCGAACACATTTTACACGCGCTTGCCTTTGAAGAAGCTGAGCTTTTCAATGCAACGATGCATGATTTGGCGGTTGACCCGCGCTCGGTCAAGCTGCTGATTGAAAAGCGGCTCGACAACGGCAGGCAGCATACCGGAAAAGGTTTCCGAATTGCGCCCGAAACCACCGACCTCTTTAAGCGTTCGATGGACAGAGCGCGTTCGCAAGGTCGCCGCGTGATTGACGGCAGCGATATTTTTTACGTTTTATCGAATGACGAGCGCAGCCTTTTAAATGATGTTTTGCAAAATTTGGGAGTGCCAGCCGAAGAAGTCGCGCAGACGGCGCGGACACGCATCCGCAAAGTCGAAAAGGAAGAAGAACGGGTTCGCAAGAAATATGAGCTTCCGTCTTTCTTAAAACATTTCGGCGTGTCTTTAAACAAATTAGCCCGCCAGGATAAGATTCCGCCGACCATCGGTCGTGAAAAAGAAATCCTTCAAATGATGGAAATCCTTTCGCACCGCGAACGGTCGAATTCGCCGATGCTCGTCGGCGAGCCGGGCGTCGGTAAAACGGCGGTCGTCGAAGGTTTAGCCAGAATGATTGAGTTAGAGCCGGAAAAAGTTCCGGCACGTCTGCGCGACGCACACATTGTTCAACTGCAAATGGGCGGACTCGTCGCCGGAACGATGCTGCGCGGAATGTTTGAAGAGCGCATCAAAGGCATCATCGATGAAGTCAAAGAAAAAGACCACATCATTCTTTTTATTGACGAAGCCCACACCATTATCGGCGCGGGCGCGGCGATGGGAACGACCAGCGATGCCGGAAATATGTTCAAATCGGCACTTGCACGCGGCGAATTAAGAATCATCGGCGCGACGACAATTACCGAATACAAGGAATACATCGGCGAAGACGAAGCACTTGCACGTCGTTTTCGTCTAGTAAAAGTTGCTGAGCCGACAATCGAAGAAACCAAAGAAATTCTTCTCGGCTTGCGTCCGCGTTTAGAGAGAAATTATTCGGTGACGATTTCAGACGAAGCAATTAATACGGCACTCGAAATGTCGCCGAAGTACATTCGCAACTTACATCTGCCGGACAAAGCAATCGGCTGGCTCGATACGGCTTCGGTAAAAGTGGAAATCAACGAACCGACTTCTTTAGTCGTCAAAGCCGAACACATTATCGACGTTATCTCTCAGGAATCGCGTATTCCGAAAGATATGATTTACCGAGAGACGAGCGACCGCTTTTCGGTGATGGAAACGGAAATCGGAAAGCGCATTATCGGGCAGAAAGATGCGATTCGCTCGGTTGCGGAAAGGCTACGGTTAAATAAAGGTCCGCTTAAAGACAATCATTTTGCACCGGACGGTGTTTTGCTTTTCTTGGGTCCGACGGGAGTTGGAAAAACCGAATTAGCCAAAGCAGTTGCCGAATTTATGTTTGGCGACGAAAGCAAAATGGTTCGCATCGATATGAGCGAATACGGCGAAGGCACGGTCGGCATCGAAAAACTTATCGGAATGCCGCGCGGAATTGTCGGCTCGGAACGCGGCGGAATTTTGACCGAACAATTGCGGGAAAATCCATACACGGTTTTATTGCTCGATGAAGTCGAAAAAGCCAATCCGTATTTGATGAACATTTTCCTGCAAGCCTTTGACGAAGGCTGGCTGACGGACGGACGCGGCAAGAAAGTTTATTTGTCGGACGCAATCGTCATTATGACTTCAAACTTAGGCTCGGAAAATTTCAAAAAATACGAAAAACCGCTCGGCTTCGGCAAGAAATCGAAAGGTGAAATCAAAGAAATTACCGGCGCCGTAATGAAAGCCGCCGAAACGAGATTCTCGCCGGAATTTCGCAATCGAATCGACGAAATCATTGTCTTTTCGCCATTAACGATGGACGAAGTGCGCGACATCGCCGGACTTTATCTGAACAAGTTAAAGCGAAATATGGAACGGCAGGGCAAAATTTTCGACATCACCGAAGCGGCAATCGATTTACTGACCGAAAAAGGCTACAGTCAGGCTTATGGCGCGCGCTTTTTGAAACGTCACATCGACCAGAAAATCAAATTGCCGATTACCAATCAATGGAAAACGGCAAGCAAATTTTCGGTCGAAGCCGAAGACGGCGAAATCGTTATCAAACCGACGGACGCTTTCAGTTTAAATTAATCGGTCGATAAAAATGTTTGTCTCAAAAGGCTTTGGTGATAAAATTTCATCAAAGCCTTTTGTTTTGACATCGAGTTTATGAAAAAAAATTTAATCAAAACTTTATTTTTTCTGTGCGTAGTTTCTACGTTTCATAATTTTTCTTTTGCTCAAAATAAATCCGACGAAAAAGCCGAAGCAATCTTAATACGCGCCGTTCAAAATCTCGGCGGCGAAAAGTATTTGCAGGTGAAATCAATCGTCGGACACGGGAAATTTAGTGTGATGCGCGGCGGCGCGGTGATTTCATTTCAGAATTTCGCCGATGTTTTGGTTTATCCGAACAAGGAACGTACCGAATTCAAGACGAGCTTAAGCCGCACCGTGCAGGCGAATGTCGGCGGCGGCGGATGGATTTTCGACGGCGACGCGCAGACTATTAAAGAGCAGTCGAAAGAACAAATCGAAGGCTACCAACGCGGAATTAAAACGAGTTTGGATAATCTTCTGCGCGGAAACTGGCGCGGAAAGGCGATTTTAAGTTATGCTGGACGACGCCAAGCCGGTCTCGGCAAGCGTAACGATGTCGTAAAATTAACTTTTGATGACGGTTTCGCAATCGAATTTGAATTTTCAGACGACGGTTTTCCGATGAAAGCGCTTTTTACGCGAACGAACGCCGAGAAAGAAGAAATCAAAGAAGAAGACCGCTATGCGCAGTTTGTTGACGTTCAGGGAATCAAAACGCCGTTTATCATCGACCATTTTTCAGATAAACAGCAAACCAGCCGCATCAATTACGAAGCGGTCGAATTCAACAAAAACATTTCCGATTCAATTTTTGCTAAACCAAAGAGCGCGAAGGAACTGAAAAAAGATTTGAAGTTCTAAGAAAACTAGCCGCGAACAAACACGAAAAGACACTAAAATTTTTAAGATTATTTCGTGTCCTTTCGTGTTTGTTCGTGGCTAAAAAATCGTTAAATAAACGCGAAATCGAATTGCTCTTGATGTATTGATTTATCGCCCGTAATATCTACGTTTCCGAGATAGGCTTCGATTTCTTCAAAAACCTGTTTCTCCGTTTCATACAGAGATTTCGCTACGTCCGGGTGCACTCTCAGAGTTGTCTGCCGCACGTCCTCGACGCTTTTTGCAAGCCGTCTGGCTTCGTCCAAAATCTCGAAGCAAATGGTTTGCGGCGATTTTACCCAGCCCGCGCCTTCGCAGTAATCGCACGGCGCGCACATCGTTCTCTCCAGCGATTGTTTGACGCGCTTGCGGGTCATAATAATCAAACCGAAATCATTAAACGATAAAACTTTGTTCGGCGATTTATCGCTCGCTAGTGCTTCTTGTAAAGCTTGCGCGACTTTGTTTCGGTTTCGCCTGTCTTCCATATCAATCAAATCCAGCACGATAATTCCGCCTAAATCGCGCAGTCGAATCTGGCGGGCGATTTCGTCGACCGCTTCCATATTCGTTTTCGTTATCGTGTCTTCGAGACGCGCGTTGCCTCTGCCGACGAATTTGCCCGTGTTGACATCAATCGCCACCAACGCTTCGGTTTGATTGATGACGAGATAGCCGCCCGATTTTAACCAAACACGCGGTTTCAATGCTTTATCAATTTCTTCCTGCACACCGTATTTTTCCAAAATCGGCTCTTCGCGCGTGTAGAGCTTGACGCGGTTGACCATTCTGGGCTGAATGCGGTTGATAAACTCGACAATCCGTTGATATTCATCTTCGGAATCGACGCGAATCGCCGTGAATTCATCGGAAAGCTGGTCGCGCAAAAGACGTTCGATAATGTCCAAATCCTGATGAACGAGCGCGGGCGATTTCGCTTTTTCGGCGTTCTTTTTAATATCGAGCCAGGTACGAATCAGATACCGCGCATCTTGCCGCAAATCTTCATCGGAAATGCCGATGCCCGCCGTTCTGACGATAAATCCGCCGCTCGGCATTTCTTCTTCCTGTTTGATTTTTTGAATCAAAACCCGCAGGCGGGTGCGCTCGCTCGCCGATTCGATTTTCCTTGACACGCCAAGATGTTCAATCGTCGGCATATAAACCAAAAAGCGTCCTGGCAGAGCGATATGCGAAGTGATGCGCGCGCCTTTTTTGGCAATCGGTTCTTTGGCAATCTGAACGAGAATGTCCTGACCTTCGCGCAATAAATCGGTGATGGTCGGCTGCGGCGCACGGTCGCGAGTGTTTCTACCGCGCCCGCCGCCGTTTCCGCCTCTGTAATTATCATTGCTTCTGAAATTACTCTGGGAGGTATTTTCTTCGGGTTTTTCCCTTTCTTCGGAAACTCCTTCGGCTCGCGCAGGCTTCTCCGCCGTCTGCTCCCCGACGCGCCGCCGACTGCGACCGCCGCGGCGCACCGCCATTTCCGCCGTATCCTTCGATTCTCTAACAACGGCTTCGGCATTTTCGAGTCGGTCGTTTTTCGCCGGCTTTTTGTTTCCGCGATTCTTTTTACCGCTGCCGACGGATTTTGATTTTGCCGTCGATTTAATTTTGGTGTTTTCGTCAGTTGCATTTTCGACCGGAATTTCAACTGCCATGTGGTTTTGCTCGTTCGTATTTTCTCCGCCCATCACATCCGCGCCTGATTTTTTTGATTCAGCCGCTTCCGAGTCGTCCGATTTTGCTTCGCGGGGTTTTTCGTTGGAATTTTTGTTGCGGTTTCTTCCGCCGCGACTGCCGCGATTGCTTTTCGGCTTTTGAATTTGGTCCGTTTTCTCTTCTTCATCTTCGTCGGCGATGCGCTCGAAACCGTTCGGCTCATTGCTGACCGAACCGATTAGCGAGCCGACTTCCGCTGTTCCCGCGCTTTCCATATTAAATTCGACGGCGCGAACTTTGTCGGTAATCGCTTCCTGCATATAGGCGTCCTTGAACGAATCGCCCGTGTCTTCGTCGTCGACGATGCGTTCAAAGCTCGAATCTTCCAATTCAAACAAAGGCGCGGCATCAAACGGCAATTCGGTTTCCTGCTCTTCACGGACAGCGGAAACGTCTTCTTGCGACGCAGTTATTTCCTGTTGCGGAGCGATTGTTTCATCTGAAAATTCACGTTTATCCCATTGAACTTTTCCGGTTTGCCGGTCTCTGTCGTTTCTGCCGCGCCGCTGGTTGTCGCGTCCGCCTTTCGGTTGAAATTTTTCGGTTTCTTTATTGTCGGCGGTTTCGCCTTCCGAAGAAATTGCCGCTTCGATTGCCGTCTCAGTTTCCGCTATCGGCTCGGCTATATCCTGCACGGCTTCCATTTGCTTTTCGCGCTCCAAGCGTGCTCGCTGAATCTGGTCGGTCGCTTCGCGCTCGGCGACTTCCGGCGGCGATTGTTTCGATTTTTCCATCACGATGCGCTCGATTTCTTCTTCTTCGTCGAAAAAGTCCGAAACATACAAAAACGCGTCGCGCTCCAGCCCGATTCCGACAAACGCCGACTGCATACCGGGCAAAACTCGCTGCACGCGACCTTTATAAATGTTGCCGACGATGCCGGAATTTTCTTCGTCGCCGCGTTCGATGTAAAATTCCGATACGCGCCCGTCGTCGAGGATGGCAATCTTTTTTTCGCGTCCGTTGACGCTGATAATCATTTCTTTTGACATATTTTTCCTTGTAATTGCGAGATATTTGTATCGATAAATTTATCGATAAGTTTTCGGCTTGCGGATTTTATTGAAGAGCGGACGCTTCGGAAAATTTGCGGACTGATACTTTAGCTCGATTTTACACGGAGGATTTTTGCGTTTTTATTTTGATTATTTTGTTTTCGGAAATTGTTTTCCAAAACAATCGAACTTCGGAGTTTTCTCACGCAGGAATCTCGTTTTCGTGTCAAAAGCGATTGTGTCATCGCTTTTCGTTAAGACAGGGAGCGCAAAATTTTTAATTTTATCGCGCTCGAACCCGCCGAATGCTCGTTTTCAACAAAGCTAAATTATTGTAAAAATCCTTTTAATTCTTGGCGTTTGCTCTGCTTATTGAACTGTCCAATCGAAAATCCTCAAGCAAACTTTCGTTAGTATAAATTAAAAACCGTAAATCGCAAACAGAAAATCGTAAATACCGGCTGGCAAGCACCGAATGAATCAACTTTATTAACAAAAACTTTGTTCGCTATTTGCGATTTACTATTCACTATTTACCATTTACCATTAAAGAAATATGGAAATCTATTTTCAGCTTATTACCGACGCGGAAACTCTAAAAAAAGCGTGCGAACAACTTAAAAACGAAGACGTTTTGGGATTTGACACGGAGACGACCGCGCTCAGCCCGTATGAAGGAAATATACGACTCGTTCAATTAAGCACTGGAAAGGAAACGCAGGTAATCGACCTGAAACCGTTTGCCGAGCGCGGCGATTTGCGAACATCGGCGGAACTCGCGCCGCTTCGTGATTTACTATCAGCCGCAAAACCGATAAAAATCGCGCACAACGCCAAGTTTGACGCCAAATGGATTTCCCATCATTTGGGCACGGAACTCGGCGGCGTTTTCGATACCTTGCTCGCCAGCCAAATCATTGCGGCGGGCGACCAAGATAGAAGACATTCTCTGGGGGAAGTTACAAGCTATTTCCTCAACACGGAACTCGACAAATCCGAGCAGGTTAGCGATTGGGCGGCGCCGGAACTATCACAATCGCAAATCGAATACGCCGCGCGCGATGCCGCGACGATGGTGCCTCTGCGCGAAAAAATCATCGAAAAATTAAAATCCGATGATTTGGTAAAAGTCGCAAAGCTCGAATTCGATTGCGTCGTGCCGATTGCCCAAATGGAACTCAACGGCTTTTATCTGGACGAAGCGCGTTGGCGCGAACAGCTCGAACGGGTAAAAATCGAGCAGGCAAAAGTCGCTCTGGAACTGCAAAAAATGCTATCGGCGGGCGTCGCGCAAGCCTCGCTTTTCGGCATTGCGGAAATCAACCTCGATTCGCAGACGCAAGTCACCGACGCACTGAAAAACCTCGGTGTTCCCGTCCCTGAAACAACGCGCGGTTGGCAATTGCAGCCACTCGCCGCCGAATTTCCGGTTGTCGCAAAACTTCTGGAATATCGCGGCGTGGCAAAATCCCTGTCGAGCTTCGGCGAAAACATTTTAGAATTTATCAACCCGAAAACCGGCAGAATTCACGCCGACTTTCGTCAAATCGGTGCGCCGACGGGCAGATTTTCGTGTTCAAAACCAAACATTCAGCAAATTCCGCACGAAGAAAACTATCGCCGATGTTTTCGCGCGCCCGAAGGCAGAAAATTGATTGTCGCTGATTACTCGCAAGTCGAACTGCGGATTCTGGCAGAATTTTCCAAAGACCAAAACTTTATTGACGCTTTCATTTCGGGCGAAGATTTTCACACAACCGCCGCCGCGCAAGTCTTTAACATCAAGCCCGAACACGTAACTTCCGAGCAAAGAAGTTTTGCCAAACGTCTGAATTTCGGCGTGGTCTACGGCATCGGCTCACAGCGTTTTGCAATGATGACCGGCTTAAAACAAACCGATGCCGAAGACATTATGCGCCGCTATTTTGCGACGTATCGCGGACTCGATGCGTGGCTGCGTGATGCGGCACGAAAGGTTATAACCAACCGAACGGCGCGAACCGCGGCGGGCAGAATGATGCGCTTTCGTTTTGACGAGGATGACCGCAAAGCGATTTCGCTTGCGCAAAGAAACGGCAAAAATATGCCGATTCAAGGCAGCTCGGCTGACATTTTAAAACGCGCCCTGCATCTTTTACACAAGGAAATACGCGGAACTTCCGCGCGTCTAGTAAATATCGTCCACGACGAAATCATCGTCGAAGCAGATGCGGCGGAAGCCGAAGCGACAGCGACTATTCTTGAAAAGGCAATGTGCGCGGCGGGCGAAGAATATATCACGAAAGTTCCTGTCAAAGTTGATGTAACGATTGCGGACGAATGGGCGAAGTAAGAGAATTATTCAACCACAGATGAACACGGATGCACTCAGATAAAACCAAAATCAAGATAAGAAAGATTTACAAGATAATATCCTCTTTTATCTAATTTCCATCTGTGTTTATCTGTGTATATCTGTGGTTAAATTTCTTTAGTTTTCTCTGCGCTCTTTGCGCCTTTGCGGGAAATTCATTTTCCCTTTTCACGCCAAAACTGCCGCACACGAAGACGATTCACCTTGTTTTTCTTCTCAGCGTCGTAAGATTTCCCGATTGCATTTGCCGTCGGCAGATTCGCCACTTCCGCCGAAAGCGTTTTCGCCTGCTGCGCGGAAACGCCGAACGCATTTTGCAGAAACTTCGACGCGCCCGCGTTTGATTGCAGCAGAAAGATAAATTCCAACAGCTCTGTAAAATCGAAATTGTCCTGGTCATAATCGTCGGGCGATTGCGACATCAGGAAAACCGACGCGCCTTTGCTGCGGATTTCACGAATCAATCTTTCCAAAATCTGGTTGCGCTTTTTGTCTTTCAAAAAATGATGCGCTTCGTCAACGACGATAATCGTCCGCATCTCTCGAACGCCGTCCGCGACGCCGGAATCGGGTATCGCCATCAATTCGCGGTAAAGCGCGGTCAGCACCAGACAAACCGTCAACTCGCGCAAAATCGTTAAGCCGTGCAAATCAATAATCACGGTTTTGTCGGTCAAGTTCGCCCACAGATTTCCCGCCCGCGCCGCCGCAAAAATCTGAAAATCGGTAAGCTGACGCATCGTCTCGGTGAGCGTGTCGAGTTTGCGATTATTGGCAATATAATCGTATTCGATTTCCTGCCGGATAATCTCAAAATCAGGAAACGGCGGCGTCTCGCCGCGCTGCGTTTCAAAGCCTCGCAGAATCGCCGCGTAAAGCGATTGCCTCTGCAAAGTTCCCAGACGCTTTTCAATATCGGCAATCAAATCGGAAAATTCCTGCGCGGCAACCTTCACCGCCGTTTCACTGTCTGCGTTGACCCGCGAAAACGGATTGAGCGGCACACTCTCTTCGGGCAGACGCACAACTTCGGCTTGCGTCGCCGCAACAAAATCGGCATCGTCCGCCACGTCGCCTTTGGCGTAATCGAAAAAAACAAAATTGACTTTGAAATCCGATTGCAGGCGAATCTGCGCCAGCAAATCTTTGACAAACTGCGTTTTCCCGCTTCCGGGTTTGCCCGTCACGGCGAGATAGTTGTTCGTCTGCCGGTTAAATTCAACCTTAACGGGCGCGTCGGTTTCCGCATTCCAACCGATATTTAGATTAAGCAAACCGCCGAAAGCCGGAGTCGCCTCAATCGTCGGCGCGGCTTCCTGCGTTCGCTGTTCCAATCCGGTGCGCGTCAGTTCGACGAGATAATCAACGTAATCGTCTTCGGACTTAAAACCGCCGGTGTCGTTGGCGATTAACGCAAAACCGTGGTCAACGTGCGCTTTCAAAAGCTGCAAAAATTCGTCGTCGGTCAAAGTGTAAAGCTCCCCTAACCGATACCAATTCAGATTACAGTTTTCGGGTTGAATTTTTGTAGATACTCTATTGGCGAAAGATTGCCCAATGAATCGTGTGGGCGATGCTGATTGTAAACGTCGAGCCACTTCTCGGTTTGAATTCTCACGTCCTCCAAAGTTTCAAAAATATACATATTTAAAACCGCTTCCCGAAAAGAGCGATTGAAGCGTTCGATGAAACCGTTCTGCATCGGTTTGCCGGGTTTAATGAACTCAAGTTCGACTCCGTTTTCCTCTGCCCAATCAGCCACTGCTAAAGCGGTAAACTCCGGTCCGTTGTCGAATCTGATGCGACTGGGAAGACCGCGCCAAACGGCAATCTGGTCGAGTATTCGCA
>JAABUN010001282.1_pt1 | contig 57211 bp, 39 predicted proteins | sample 5559311 | NCBI WGS metagenome assembly JAABUN01 (sample SAMN10711877, study PRJNA513370) | rock metagenome | isolation source: Antarctica rocks | place: Antarctica: Victoria Land, Siegfried Peak sud
TATCAATATTTTTAGAAAACACAATTATTCAAACCTTGCCCAAGCAATGCGGCTGGTAGCAAACGATATCGACTGCTTATACAACATGATAATTTAGAACACAACAGCCCTGCTCCAAGGAGGGGATAGACGACCACCCTTGTTTTACACTTAGTGCTTTGATTGAATCTTAACTTAATAACACTGCCAGAAGGAGCTTCATAATTATAGTAAATGATAAACACATAATGCGAACCCCGTCAACTTTTACAGACAAGACAATAGATTTCGAAGCATTATAATCTATGATAGCTCACAGCCTTCTTCATCATAAAACTTTCACTCACATGGACAGAAGATATTTCATCAAAAATACAACGGTAATAGCAGGAGGGTTAGCTATCGCTGGCCCTTCAATTGTGGCTAATGCCAACATGTTCCCACAGGTTGATGCAGGCTGGTTCAATAAGTCTATGCGCTGGGCACAGCTCGCGTTTGTAGACAAAGATCCCGTGACCTGCGACCCTGACTTCTGGCTTAGCTATTTTAAACGCATCCATGCTGATGGAGCTTTATTAAGTGCAGGTGGGGTAAGTGCATTTTATCCCACTGAAGTTCCACTGCATCATAGAAGTGATTTTCTTGGTAAAAAGGATTTGTTAGGATATATGGTAGAAGGCTGCAGGAAAATGGATATGACGATTTGTCTTCGTACTGATCCGCATGCGGCCAGGCAGAATGTATACGATGCTCATCCTGATTGGATTGCCGTAACTGCTGATGGCAAAAAAAGACGCCATTGGGCAAACCCTGATCTTTGGGTTACCTGTGCTTTAGGGCCATATAATTTCGAGTTCATGCGCGAGGTGAATAAAGAAATCATGAATAAATACCAGCCTGAAGGTATCTTCTCAAACCGCTGGTCAGGTAGTGGGATATGTTATTGTGAGCATTGTGTTCAGAACTTTAAAACTTATTCCGGTGGCATGGAATTACCCAGGGTGGGTATTGGCCCGGCAGGCGGTGTCCCTCCTGCACCTGGTACCGGTCGTGGCGAAGGCAGCCAGAGTTTATCACCGGCCGAAGCCGCATTGGTACTTAAATACAGGGAATGGAATGTAGCACGCCTGAAGGAACTATGGTTTTTATGGGATGCTGATATACGCAAGATAAAATCTACCGCTCGATTTATTCCTAACGGGTTTCCGGATAGGAAACTGACAGCCCAGGTGTCTGAAATATTTTTTGTTGACAGGCAGGGAAGGTCAGGAGTAATTCCACCATGGAACAATGGCCGTGGCGCTAAAGAACTCCGGGCAGGCGGTATGGGTATCAAGCCATTAATAGGTATTTTCAGTGTAGGATTAGAAGACGCTCCCCGCTGGAAGGATTCAGTTAATACTGAAGCTGAAATAAAAATCTGGTCAGCTAACGGTGTAGCAAACGGGATGCTTCCATGTTTTGTAAAATTTGGTGCAACGCTCATAGATAAACGCTGGCTTCCTGGTGTGGAAAAAATTTACAATGGTTATTATCGCAGCGAGAAATACCTGAGAAATACTGCCCCAATGGCTCGTATAGCAATGGTTGTATCAGAACAGCAAAATATAAATTATGGTCACCAGCCATGGCAGCAGGATAGCTCCTTTCATGTGCATGGCATGTATCATAATCTTATTGAGGGCCGGATGCCTTTTGAAATGATTAACACCAGTGTACTTGATGCGGAACATTTAAAGCCATTCAAATTATTGATACTTGCTAATACTTACTCACTTTCTGATGAACAGTGTAACCAGTTGAAGAAATTTGTTGAAGGAGGAGGAAGCCTGCTTGCAACTTTTGAATCATCTCTTTATGATGAACATGGTAAACAAAGATCAGATTTTGGACTTGCAGATATTTTTGGAGTTTCTTATAACAATGGTGTAGAGGGACAAATGCAAAACAGTTATCTTCGGTTAAGAAACGATCCGGTGACGAAGAAATTTCATCCGGTACTCGAAGGGCTCGAAGATGCTACCCGTATCATTAATGGTAATTTCAGGGTTAAGGTAACACCTAAGGCATCTGGTTTTCCGAGTCCGGTCACCCTTGTTCAATCGTATCCCGACCTTCCAATGGAAGATGTGTACACACGACTTCCTGATTCCGATACACGTGAAATATATTTAAGGGATGTAGGGAAAGGAAGGGTAGCATATATTACCTGGGATATTGACCGCGCCTTCTGGCAATATATGGCGCTGGATCATGGCAAGCTGCTTAATAATACCATTCGCTGGACCCTTAATGAAGACCCGGTCGTAATTGTTAAAGGACGTGGTATCGTGGAAACTACGGCATGGCGTCAGAAACAATCTATGACTGTTCACCTGGTAAACTTAACCAACCCGATGATGATGAAAGGGCCTTTCAGAGAATTAATACCAGTAAACGCAGACGTTAGTATTAAAATACCTGCGAATACAAAAGTTACCGGCGTACAATTATTACTAAGTGAGCAAAAGCCTGAGTTTACCATCAAAAATGGTAACTTAACGCTTTCGATAACGCAAATTTTCGATCATGAAATTATAGCGCTTGATCTTGTGTGAGGAAGATCTGTTAGTTTTAAGATATCAGCATAGCAAAATGAAGTGAAACAAATTATTATATTTTAATGACAAGGTTTTGTAATAAGTAACCCCGAAGGGCAATGTCATTAAGTTAAGAAGTTCTTTTAATAATAGAAGCATTAAGTGGAAGTCGGGGTGGCCGTTTCTCCCCTCCTTTGTAGGGGACGTTATGTCCGTAGGACATAACAGGGGTGGGTATGTGGGCAGCGTGCTAGCGAGTGTAATAAATTGTGCTTGTTTGTGAGCGTTTCCAGTGGTATTTGCTGAGTAGTCACAGTCAAACCCACCCCTGTTTGGCCTTTGGCTCAAACGTCCCCTCCAAGGAGGGGAGATACGACCACCCTGAATTTGCATTTAGTGCTTTCAATTGAAACTTAACTTAATGACTTTCACCGAAAGGGTGATATTATTGCAGGCAATTATTGCATTTATGTCAGCCCTTCGGGCTTTTAAAACCGCTGATAGCTGATAGTTCAGCCATTATCAACCAATAAAAATAATCTATGAACTGGACCCAGGTCATTGATCCATTCCACAATATTTTTCTATCAGCATTGGTAGCTGTTTTGCCGATCATTTTCATATTCTGGGCATTGATCATTAAAAAAATGAAAGGCTACCAGGCTTGCCTGGCAAGCATGGGAGTGGCTTTGCTTATAGCTATAATTGTATATGGTATGCCGGTAAAACTTGCGTTGCTTTCCACTGCAAATGGTTCTTTATACGGGTTGTTCCCAATCTGCTGGATTATTATATCAGCTGTGTTCCTGTTTAATATAACTGTTAAAAGCGGTCAATTCGAAATAATTAAACATTTCATGGCTTCTATCACTTCAGACAGGAGAATACAGGCGCTGCTGATTGCATTTTCTTTTGGCTCTTTCCTGGAAGGTACTGCAGGGTTCGGCGCCCCCGTTGCTATAACTGCGGCTATGCTTGTTGGTTTGGGTTTTAACCCGCTATATGCTGCAGGTATATGTCTTATTGCTAATACTGCTCCTGTGGCTTTTGGAGCAATAGGCATTCCTATCACCGTAGCTTCACAGGTTACCGGTATTCCTGAAATGGCAATTTCTCAAATGGTGGGAAGAACACTTCCTATATTGTCAATGTTACTTCCCTTTTATTTAATTATCCTGATGTCGGGATTCAAAAAAGCCATAGAAGTATTACCGGCAATTTTAGTGTCAGGAGTTTCTTTCGCTTTGTTGCAATGGTTTTCATCCAACTATCTTGGTCCGGCACTTCCTGATGTATTTGCAGGTCTTGGCTCAATAATCGCACTGGTTATCTTTTTAAAATTCTGGAAGCCTAAAAATATCTGGCGTTTCAATAACGAGGCCCCTGCAACAATCAATACGAATATCAATTATTCTACAGGACAGATTATCCGGGCATGGTCTCCTTTTATTTTACTTACCGTAATGATTATTGCCTGGGGTATGCAACCCATTAAAGATGTACTTAATGCTACCGGACAAATGCAGTTTGCAGTTCCTGGATTACATAATGTGATAAGAGATACGAAAGGTAATTTATTGCCCCATATTTTTAAATTCAATTATTTATCTGCTGCGGGTACTGCAATATTCATCTCTGCGCTTATCGCGATGCCATTGGTAGGAATGAGTTTCAGCAATGGCGTAAAAACATTCGGATCTACCCTTACACAACTTAAGTATCCTATCATTACCGTAGCTACGGTGCTGGGCTTCGCTTACATTGTAAATGATTCGGGCATCACCATTACAATGGCTCAGGCATTGGCTAATACCGGATTTTTATTTCCTTTCTTTGCTCCTGTATTGGGATGGCTGGGTGTATTTATTACTGGCTCCGATACTTCCGCTAATGCCTTGTTTGGTAAGCTGCAATATGCAACCGCTACTTCCATCGGAGTAGACCCGGTGGTTACAGTAGCTGCCAATGTATCTGGTGGTGTGGTAGGAAAGATGATTTCACCCCAATCAATAGCCGTAGCAGCAGCAGCCGGTGGATTAATAGGTAAAGAATCTGAATTGTTTCGCTTTACTGTCAGGCATAGCTTTTTAATGTTGATCCTGATCTGTTTTATTGTATTGGCACAGGCGTATATTTTTAAATGGCTGATTCCGGTTTATCATATGATAGATATTAAAGCAGCTGCGGTAATTACTGATCCTGCTAAAGGATATATATACCTGCTCATCCTGCTAAGTGTGTTGATTGCATTAGCTATGACTGTGATGATAATGGGCAAAAAAACTATTGATAAAACCAGCGTTGAAAATCTCCATGTAACGAAATAATTTTTTATCATGAACGAACCAATGAGGAAATATATGAAGGTGGGCCTGGTTCATTTTATGGCTTATCCGGCAACCATTAAAGGAGAGGGGCCGGTAGTGGAGACCATAAAAAAATTAGCACTCGATGACTATTTTTCTGCTATCGAAATTACAACCATTAAGAGTGATGAAGATCGCGGCATCGTTAAAAAAATGCTGGAGACATCACACATGACGGCGGCTTACGGGGCTCAACCCAGGTTGCTGATATCCGGTTTGAATATTAATGACCTGAATGAAGAAGGCAGGCAGAAAGCATTGGCTAACCTTAAAGAAGGAATTGATGAAGCTTATGAATTAGGCTGCACTGGTTTTGCATTTTTAAGTGGTAAGTATGAAGAAGAACAAAAAGAAGAGGCATTTGCAGCTCTCGTGAATTCAACCAATGAAATATGTACATATGCTAAAAGTAAAGGAAGCATGCGTATTGCACTGGAGGTATTTGATTATGATGTTGATAAGAGAAGCCTGATAGGTCCTGCAGCGTTGGCATTACATTATGCCCGGGAAGTAAGAAAGCAGCACGCTCATTTTGGTTTGATGGTTGATTTGAGTCATATTCCGCTGATTCATGAAACGATAGAAGAATCACTTATTCCTGTTAAAGATTATATTATCCATGCGCATATTGGTAACTGTGTTGTAAAGAGCCCGGAGATGCCTGCTTACGGTGATGTTCACCCGCGCTTTGGCTTCCCTGGTGGTGAAAATGATGTTGATGAAGTGGTTCATTACCTGCGCGTTCTTTTTGATATCGGATTTTTAAATGATAAGAATCCCCCGATCGTTAGCTTTGAGATTAAACCGTTTGATGATGAGGATCCTGATGTAGTTATTGCTAATGCCAAGCGTACGTTGAATGAGGCCTGGGCAAGATTGTAGAAGGGAAACATTTCATATTCTCTTATAAAAGGGTTCGACCTGTGAGGTTTCTAAAAACCTCACAGGTCTGAAATCCAGGGTGTTTCCTCATTCAAGACCTGTGAGGTTTTTAGAAACCTCACAGGTCGGACCTTCTTTCCAGCCCGTAGAATATTTAATTTTAAAAGAAACCAAACTCATGAAGATAGTAGTACTCGATGGTTATACTTTAAACCCCGGAGATCTGTCCTGGGATGGACTAAAGCAATTAGGTGAAGTAACTATCTACGATAGAACGCCAAAGGAAAAAGTCCTGGAAAGAAGTAAAGACGCCGAAGTGATATTATCAAATAAAACGCCGGTCGGGGAAGATGTAATCAGTCAACTACCTTCCTTAAAATTTATCGGCGTACTGGCCACTGGGTTTAATGTAATAGATGTTGAAGCTGCGAAAAAACAATCTGTCATCGTAGCCAATGTGCCGGGATATGGAACTGATTCGGTTGTTCAGATGACCTTTGCATTGTTGCTGGAACTTTGCCAGCATGTTCAACGCCATAGCGATTCGGTCATGGATGGAGGGTGGGCGGATTCAGCAGATTGGTGTTACTGGAATTTTCCATTGATCGAGCTGGTTGGCAAAACCATTGGAATCATTGGGTTCGGTCGTATCGGTGAGAAGGTAGGCGATGTGGCTACTGCTTTTGGAATGAATGTTATCGGTGCAAGCAGGCATCATACCGATCAATCACACAGAAAAAATTTCAGGTGGGCATCTATACCGGAACTGTTGGAACAATGTGATATAGTAAGTATTCATTGCCCGCTATTCCCCGAAACACAGGGACTTATTAATAAGGAAAGTTTACAGACTATGAAGAAGTCGGCCTTTCTTTTAAATACTTCTCGTGGTCCGATTATAGTGGATCAGGATCTTGCCGATGCATTAAATAACGACGTAATAGCAGGTGCCGGTATCGATGTTTTATCCGTTGAGCCGCCGCCAAACGATAACCCATTGTTTGGTGCAAAAAATTGTATCATCACACCGCATATTGCCTGGGCCACAAAGGAAGCAAGAAGCCGCCTGATGGATATGGTTGTCGCTAACCTTAAAGCTTTTATTGATGGGAAACCGGTTAATGTTGTGAACAAGTAAGCTATTAGCCTTCACCTATCAGGGTAAGTTGCTTGTGTACACTATTATTTCTGAACCGCTGATGAAAATGATTAAATGTTACTATGAGTTTAAAAACGATATTCTTGTTTTGTTTGCAGCTTCTCGCAGGATGGATTTTTATTAATGCTCAGCCCGCAATAAAAAACAACAGCTATACTTCTTCGATTGATCCGGGCCGTTATGATACCACCTGGTGGAACAGGGCTCCCTTCAGGCTGATACAAACCAATCTACGTGAAACTGATGCTACTATGGATGTGGATGCTTATGTAAAATCAATGGTGAATGCATCTGCGAATGTTGTCCTTTTGAATGTGGGGGGTATTGTGGCAAATTATCCAACCAAATTACCTTACCAGTTCAGGAACACTTATATGAAAGGAGATCTTGTTGGCGACCTGGTTAAGAAACTGCACGAAAAAGGAATTCGTGTCATCGGGCGTTTTGATTTCAGTAAGATCAACGAAACGCTTGCTGCCAAAAAGCCTGAATGGTTATACGTTGGTACCAGCGGAAAAAATGTAAACTATAACGGACAGGTTCATACCTGTATTAATGGTGGATACCAGCAGCAATATTCTCTGGACATCCTAACCGAAGCCATTACCAATTATCCACTCGACGGAATTTTCTTTAATATGATCGGTTATACCACTGCTGATTACTCGGGAGTAAACTACGGTATCTGTCAATGTAAAAATTGTAAGAAACGTTTTCATGATTCAACCGGACATATTCTGCCAGTTATAGCAGACATGAGCGACCCGGTGTTCAGGGAATACAATGCATTTAAGAAAACCACTTCAGACAAGCTTTTCCTGGAAATTGGAAATCATATCAAGAAATTAAATCCAAAAATTATTATAGATTCATATGTTGATGCAGGGGTTGATATGATAGCAAGTGAATCAGGCGCATCACTATCACCAGAGTACGAATGGAATTATTCTGCAACAGATAATGTAAAACGCACCTTGGGATCTTACAAGGATAGGTCGCCCAGTAACCTGCTGATATATTTCCAGGCAATAGGTTATCGTCATATTGGTACTTCACCCAATCTTGCAAAAGTATGGATGCTTGAAAATATGTTGCAGGGCGCGCCTTTAGGATTTGTGGTGGTAGGTACCTTAGTGAATTATGAAGACCGGATATTTATTCCTACACTTAACAATCTTTACGGATTTCATAAATCAAATGAGAAGCTGTTTACAAATCTTCAACCACTGAGTAAAATAGCGCTTGTTAGAGGAGTAAAGGATGAATATGAAGGAATGATAAAACTGCTTACAGAAGAGCACATAATGTTCGACGTTATAGAGCCTTCTGCAATAGGAAGTGACAGGTCGCCAAGGAAGCTGGATGATTACGATGCTGTTATTCTCGGTAATGTAAACAGTATGGATAATAATTTAGTGGCTGCTTTGGATGATCATGTAAGGAATGGTGGGAAAATATTAGCCACCGGGTTTACATCTACCAGTGATGAGTTGGGTAAGCCTTTGAACAGCATCGGGCTTCAGTCACTAGGAGTGATGCCGTCTTTCGAAATTTTTCATCAGTCAAAATCAACCTATCTTAAAGTTTCCGATACTGACAAAGCAGCTTTGGGCAAAGATGCATTCAAGGATTTCACCTTGATGATGATGTACTCGGATTTTCTAAAATGTACCCCGAAAGATAATGCACAAAGTTTTTTAAAATTGGTTCCATCAACAAGGTTTGGTCCGCCGGAAAAATCTTATTACACCACAGAAAATATTACCAGCATACCAGGAGTAATAACTAACATTTATGGCAAAGGCAAAACGGTATTCATTCCATGGCAGATTGGCTCGCAATATAAATTTAAAGGAAACTATGCTCAACGTGAACTTTTTGTATCATCGTTGAAGAACCTTCTAAAAATTGAATATGATCTTACAACTGATGCCTCACCGCTGATTGAAATGACGCGCCAGGTTAATCGTAATGGTGCATTTGAATGGATAGGAATGATCAATCATTCGGGACAAATCGGTGGCTCTATGCGGGAACCGGTAAATATTCATAATATCAACATTCGATTCAAACCATTACATCCGGTAAAAGAAATAAAATTAATGAGAGCAGGTACAGGGGTTAGTTTTAAGCAAACAAATGGCTGGGTAGAATTGACTGTTCCGCAATTAAATGATTTTGAAATGGTAGTTTGCACTTATCATTAGGTTAACCTATAAGGCAGGCTCACCTGTAAGGCTGGCTCACCTATAAGGTTTACATTAATTATCTAAAAAATTCAAACGTAACCTTATAGGTTTAAAAGCAGGTTCTCAAAACCAATTTTTGAAACACTAAACGAATATATTTGCTTTTACAAGAAAGCAAAACTCTCAAAAAATGAAAGACAAAATAATCGGATGGATTGGCACCGGCCTCATGGGAAATCCCATGGTAAAACACCTGCTGAAGGCAGGCTACAAAGTAAATATTTATAACCGCACCAAAAGTAAAGCGGATGACCTGATAGCGATGGGTTGCACCTGGTTCGATACGCCAGCTGCACTCACTGCACAATCTGATGTGGTGGTAACCATCATAGGTTTTCCAAAAGATGTGGAAGAATGTTACTTTGGTGCTGAAGGTATTTTTAAAGAATTGAAGCCAGGAACGATACTGATTGATATGACAACCACTAAGCCAAGTCTTGCCATTCAAATAGCTGATGAAGCAGAAAAAAAAGGGGCGGAATTCGTTGATGCTCCTGTTTCCGGCGGACAACTAGGCGCTGTCAATGGTAGTCTTTCTATCATGATTGGCGGCAAAAAAGAAACAGTGGATAAAGTAATTCCGATGTTTGAAGTCTTTGGAAAGAACATGGTGTACCAAGGCAAGGCAGGCTCGGGTCAGCATACAAAAATGTGTAACCAGATTACTATTGCCGGTACATTAATAGGAGTGTGCGAAGGGCTAATCTATGGATTAAAAGCCGGACTGGACCTCGATAAATTATTGGAGTCTATCAGTAAAGGAGCAGCAGGCTGCTGGAGCCTGGATGTGTTGGCGCCCAAGATCGTAAAGAAGGATTGGTCACCAGGGTTTTCAATAGACAATTTTGTAAAGGATCTTAAAATCGCTCTTGAAGAAGCGGAAACGATGAAGCTATCATTACCTGGATTAGCCCTCGTAAAACAATTGTACCTGGCAGTGCAGGCCATGGGCCAGGGCGGCGCCGGCAACCAGGGACTTTATCTGGCGATTGAGAAGCTGTGTAATATTAATGGTTAATTATTAATTATTAATGATTAACGGATAGTTGCAAGTAATGTTAGTGAATTAGTAAATCATCAAGCCAATACAAAATCATGTTTGAACAAAAGGACTCTTACCGTTAATCATTAATCATTAATAATTAACCATTAAAAAGTGCATATCCTCATCGCCCCTAATGCTTTTAAAAACAGTCTCAACGCTGATGAGGCAGCAGCTGCTATTCAGAAAGGTCTGATGCAAAGTAACCTTAAGTGTACCTGTGAATGTTTTCCGATAGGTGATGGAGGAGATGGGACAGGGGATCTGATCATAAAGAAATGTGGCGGCACGCTTGTAACCGGAGATGTTCGTGACCCTTTAGGAAGAACTGTTCCGGCTTCATTTGGTTTGATAGATTCAGGAAAGACCGCTATTATTGAAATGGCGAATGCTTCCGGACTGCGCTTGTTACAAACTGCTGAACTTAATCCTTTAATCGCCACTTCTTACGGAACAGGAGAGCAGATCCGCATCGCGATGAATAAGGGTGCAACAAAAATTGTGATAGGCATGGGCGGCTCTGCTACCGTTGATGGAGGAATTGGTATTCTAACAGCATTGGGTGTACGCTTTTTGAATTCCCAAGGAAATGAATTGTCTGGTATGCCTGAAAGTCTTTCTCAACTTGCCAGTGTTGATACTTCAAAACTCGACTCCAGGATGAATGATTGCGAAGTGATCGTTCTTTGCGATGTAGATAATTTTCTTTTGGGAGATCAGGGATCTGCCGCAGTTTTTGGTCCTCAGAAAGGTGCTTCGGCCTATGTCGTTGCAAAGCTCGATGCATCACTAAAACAACTGGCAGATATAACATTACAACAAACAGGTAAAGATATAGCAGCCATTAAATACGGAGGAACAGCAGGAGGCGCCGCTGCTGGTTTGTACGCTTTCCTTAACGCAAAACTGGTGAATGGTATAGATTACTTTCTGCAACTCACTGAATTTGATAAATCACTTGAAAGAGCTGACCTGGTCATAACTGGCGAAGGGAGTATTGATGAACAAACCCTTCAGGGCAAAGGTCCGTTTGGCGTGGCTTTTAAAGCAAAGCTTAAAGGCTTGCAGGTCATTGCTCTTGCTGGCAAAGTGCCGCTTGTTAAAGACAGGAATCTGCAGGAGTATTTTGATGTTTTGCTGTCTATTGGCCACCAGCCTTTTGATTTAGCAACAGCTATGAAATGTACAACGAATAATTTAGTGAGAACATCATGGGAGATAGGGAATTTGTTAAGTCTGAACCATTTAAAAACCTATAAGGTTTTCAAAACCAGCGAAGCGGGCGAGCTTCGCTAGGTTTGAATCGCGGAGTCCGCCCGACAGTCTGATAACGCTTAGTGCGAACTTAATACAGCTGGTAAGACGCTGCCATTAAACCTAGCGAAGCTCGCCCGCTTCGCTGGTTTTGTAAACCTTATAGGTGAGCAAAAGTTCAAATAATATTACCTTCTATGTCAACTGATCTTCATCATCCTTTAATCACTTCCATCAACGGTTCACACATGCCAAATAAAATCTTAATTACTTTATTCTTAATAGCATTGTCCTTCAACAGCATTGCTCAACAAAACAAAATACTTATCCAGTTCAACACCGCCGATGAACAGCTTTCATTCGCCGGACACGAAATAATCAAAGCGACTAATGATAAAGGTTACACAGTAACCAATAATAACAGTTCGGATCGATCATTCAAAGAAGGCATCCTTGTCAAACTATTTTCTGATTCAGCATCATCCATTAAAGCTGCACAGAATGACATGCTGAGGATGCCAAAAGATTTATCCTGGCAATCTTACTCCATAAGAATTAAAAGCAAAGGCAAACTCAAAACAATTTATGTTTTATCCGGGGATAAATCCGGTGCCATGTATGGCGGCTTCGATATCGCCGAAGCCATCAGGCTAAAAACGATTACTAGCATTCCTGAGTCTGATAATAAACCCTACCTCGAACGCCGGGGCATCAAGTTTAATATCCCGCTGGATCTTCGCACACCCAGCTACAGCGACATGAGTGATGCAGGCCAGCAGAACATTGCTGTAATGTGGGAGTTTGGCTTCTGGCAGCAGCAGCTTGATGAGATGGCTCGTAACCGGTATAACGTTCTTACGCTATGGAACCTGCATCCCTTCCCATCCATTGTAAAAATTCCTGAATTTCCCAGGGTTGCCCTGAATGATGTCTGGCGCACAAAAGCAAAAATCCATGATCATTATAGTTTGAGTGGTGATGGTTATGTAACACCCGATTTACTTGCCAATCATGAAGTAGTTAAAACATTAACAATAGATGATAAAATTAATTTCTGGAAAAAAGTGATGGCTTATGCAAAAAGCCGGGGTATAGAAGTGTATTGGTTTACCTGGAATATTTTTACTTACGGGGCTGAAGGAAATTATGGTATTACCGACAACCAGGACAATGATACTACCATCGCCTATTTCAGAGCGGCGGTAAGGGAACTTGTTCTGACCTATCCCGATCTCGCCGGAGTAGGCATCACCGCCGGTGAGCACATGCAAGGCGCAAAAAGTAAATATGGTAATGAGCAATGGCTTTGGAAAACATACGGACAAGGCATGAGTGATGCACTGCTTAAGCAACCTACACGACAGTTCAGGTTGATCCATCGGTTTCATCAAACAAACCTCCAGGAAATACAGGATGCATTTCATGATTATCCCGGCACTTTAGACATGAGTTTAAAATACGCTATAGCTCATATGTATGGTATTCCAAACCCGGCTTTTATAAAACCTGCCATGACGCTCTTTTCCTCTAAATTAAAAACATGGTTAACCCTTCGTAATGATGATATATACAGCTTCCGATGGGGTAACAACAATTTTGTGAGGCAGTTTATATTGTCTATTCCTGAACCTGATAAAGTGGCTGGTTTTTATATGGGTCCTGATGGATATACATGGGGTAGGGATTTTTTAAACAAAAACAGTTCTGGCCCAGGGCAGTTAATTATTCAGAAGCAATGGTACTCATTCATGCTTTGGGGAAGATTGGGATATGATCCTTCATTAAAGGATGAAGTTTTTTACAAAACTTTAGAGGCACGTTTTCCCGCAGTATCCATTCCAACACTGGTACAAAGCTGGTCCGCGGCTTCTATGATCTTTCCATGGATCACCCGGTTTTCATGGGGTGATGTTGATTTTAAATGGCTTCCTGAAGCTTCGATAAGCCGGGATAATTATAAAGGGTTTTATACCGTCAGGGATTTTATGGAAGTGGATCCTGAAGCTGGTAGCCAGATAAGAAACACGGTTCAATGGGCGCAAAATTATAAAACGAATTTGCATGATAGTTTATTATCTCCATTGTCTGTTGCGGACACCCTTAGCCGTTATGCAAATACTGCCCTTATCAATTTAAAGAAACTGCCTGCTAAAAAACAAAGTTTATTAACTGAATTGGATTATACCTTGGGGGATATCGAGGCATTCGCAACCATAGGCAATTATTACGCTGAAAAAATAAGAGGCGCTGCCTCCCTGGCACTATATAATTTTTATGGCCAAAATAAAGACCAGGAGGAAGCTGTTAAACATCTCACCAATGCAAAAGCTTTCTGGATCAAATATGCAGATGTTTATTCATCTCAATATAAACCGGCTTTATACAACAGGATCGGTAATATAAATATGACATCATTGACCGAAAAAACAGAAAATGATATCAATATTGCAAAGAACTGGCAGCCTGGAACAATAAAAGAATATCAAAAGAAAACACAGACAGAAGTGCCGTTTAGAAAGTAGCTGAGGCAATTTTAGATCGACCTGTGAGGTCTTTAGAGACCTCACAGGTCGATCCTCTAACTAAAAGCTGACAGCTACAACACAAGCATAAACTTACAAAATGAAAATAATTTATTTTAGCATATATCTAAGTGCGCTGATCTTACAAGGATCATTTATAAGTTATGCACAGTTGAAAAAGATCGATCCCGGGCATTATGATACCACCTGGTGGAACCGCGCACCTGTAAGACTTATCCAGACTAACCTTCGTGAGATTGATGCAGAAATGGATACGGATGCCTTCGTTCAATCTATTCTCGATGCATCTGCCAATGTAGTATTATTGAATGTAGGCGGCATTGTTGCCAATTATCCCACAAAACTTAAATATCATTACCTCAACCCGTATTTAAAAGGAGACCTGGTAGGATCATTAATTCAAAAGTTGCATGCAAAAAATATAAGAATAATAGGCCGCTATGATTTTAGTAAGATCAACGAAACGCTTGCAGCCCAAAAACCTGACTGGTTATATATTGGAACGGATGGAAAAACCGTAAATTTCAACGGACAGGTACACACCTGTATAAATGGTGGTTATCAACAGGAATATATTTTTGATATCTTAAAAGAAGCGATCACAAATTATCCACTCGATGGCCTATTTTTTAATATGATTGGTTATACTACTAAAGACTATGCCGATGTAAATCACGGTATCTGCCAATGTGTAAATTGTAAGAAGCGGTTTAAAGAAACTACCGGCCTTGTACTTCCTTTAAAAGCTGATATGAACGATCCTGTATTCAGGCAATACAACGCATTTAAAACTTCCACTTCCGAACAGCTGTTTAACCAGATAGGAAGTTTTATAAAAAAGCTTAATCCCAACCTGATCATTAATACGTATACTGATGCAGGTGTTGATATGATCCGTAGCGAATCAAGTTCCTGGCTTACCGATGAATACGAATGGAACTATTTTTCAACAGATCATGTAAAACGGGTGCTAGGTTCCTATAATGACCGGACGCCCAGCAACCTGTTACAATATTTTCTGGCGATAGGCTACCGGCATATCGCAACATCTCCCAATATTTCCAGGACCTGGGTGCTTGAAAATATGCTGAATGGCGCCCCGCTCGATGTGTATGTGATCGGCACTTTAGTGAACCAGGAAGATAACAGGTTCATACCAATAATGAATGATCTCTATCGTTTTCATAAGACAAATGAAAAGCTATTTACTAATCTTCAATCTATAAGTAATATCGCCCTGGTTCGCGGATCAACGGATGAATACAAGGGATTAATAAAATTGCTTTCTGAAGAGCATATTATGTTTGATGTTATAGAGGCTACGGCTATTGGCAGCGTAAGAACACCAAAAAAGCTCGCTGATTATGATGCGCTGATCCTAGGCGATATCAGCAACATGGATAATGCATTTATTGCTACCATTGATCAGTATGTACAAGATGGCGGGAAACTATTATCTACAGGATCAACATCAGTAAATGATGGAATAGGAACGCCTATGAATGTTATCCGCTTAAAGTGCCTGGGAGTGTCGCCAGATTATGAATTTTTTTCCCAGGCAAAATCAACCTATCTTAAGGTCAGAGAAAAAGATAAAGTAACATTAGGACAAAAAGAATGTAAAGATTTCGATCTAATAATGATGTATAGTGACATGCTGAAATGTAAACCTGTTGATAAGGCACAGGCATACTTGAACTTGGTTCCGGCAACAAGGTTTGGACCGCCGGAAAAATCGTACTACACCGAATCGGATATCACTGCAGTGCCCGGATTGATTGCTAACAGTTATGGCCAGGGTAAGTCTGTATTTTTTCCCTGGCAGATCGGGGCTCAATATAACTTTAAAGGGAACTACGCACACAGGACACTCTTTTTGGCGGCGCTTCAAAACCTGTTGGGTGTAAAGAAGCAGATAGAGACTGATGCATCACCACTTATTGAAATGACATGGCTGGCAAATCGTAATAGTGCTTTTGAATGGATCGGAATGAATAATCTTTCAGGACAGATAGGCGCTTCATTCAGGGAGCCGGTAGTTATCCGGAACACGATGGTCCGTTTCAAACCTTTGCATCTGGTGTCAAAAATTAAACTGATGCGGTCAGGTGAACAATTACATTTTAAGCAAACTAATGGATGGGTTGAATGTACCGTGCCTGCTGTAGGTGATTTTGAATTAATGTTATGTACTTACAAATAATAAACATGTTATGACTGTCGGATTATTTATACCTTGTTATGTTGACCAGTTTTATCAGGAGGCAGCGATCGCTACCCTTCAATTATTAAAAAAGTTTGTAGACAAAGTTGAATTTCCACCCAATCAAACCTGTTGCGGCCAACCGATGGCTAATGCAGGTTTTGAACATCTGACGCAGGGATGCAATAACCTGTTCATCAAAAATTTCTCCTCCTTTGATTATATCGTTTGTCCTTCTGCCAGTTGCGTATTACACATTAAGCACCACCTTCATTCACATGAAAACGAGGCGCTGGCAACATCTATAAGATCCAAAGTTTACGAGCTGGTGGAGTTCTTAACAGACATTCTTAAAATAAATAAATTGGAAGCGCGCTTCCCGTTTAAGGTAGGGTTGCACCAAAGCTGCCATGGATTGCGCGGACTTTACCTGTCGCAGATGAGTGAAGTAGTGAGTCCGCAATTTTCAAAGCCACTACAATTATTAAATATGGTGGAAGGATTGGAAATGGTTACATTGGACCGTCTGGATGAATGTTGTGGCTTCGGCGGAACTTTTTCTGTTGCCGAAGAAGCGGTATCTGTAAAGATGGGTAAGGATCGTGTGACGGATCATACCAAAAATGGTGCTGAGTATATTACCTCTTCGGATCTCTCCTGCCTGATGCATATCGAGGGCATTCTGCACAGGAAGAAGAGCCCGGTTAAAATAATCCACATTGCTGAAATTTTAAATGCCGCATTATGATAACAAACTCAATAAAAGATCATGCTGAACTGTCAGAGATTTTTATTAAAGATGAAGAAAGGGTAGACTGGCATGACGGATCGTTATGGTGGATAAGGCAGAAGCGCGATAAATCTGCCCACCAGATACCCGAATGGGAAACTTTGAGAGAAACAGCTTCTGCAATCAAAGACAATGTGATCTCTAACCTTCACCAGTACCTGCTTCAGTTTGAAGCGGGTGCTCTGAAGAATGGCGTTAAAGTGCATTGGGCTGCAGATGCGGAAGAACACAATGCCATCGTTTACTCTATATTGAAAGCTAAAGAGATTACACAGTTGGTGAAAAGTAAATCGATGCTGACGGAGGAATGCCGCCTTAATGAATACCTGAATGAACGTGGCATAGATGTTATTAATTCGGACCTGGGTGAATACATCCAGCAGATAGATAATGAACCGCCAAGTCATATTGTATTGCCTTGCATTCATAAAAGAAAGGAGGAGATTGGTGAACTGTTTCATGAACACCTGGGAACAGAAAAGGGGTTGTCTGATCCCACATTATTGACCAGGGTTGCCCGAAAGCATTTAAGGAATATTTTTCTTAGCAGAAGGGGAGCGCTTACCGGTGTTAATTTTGCCATTGCAGAAACCGGTGAGTTTGTGGTATGCACCAATGAAGGCAATGCCGATATGGGAGCTCATTTATCAGAAGTACATATCGCTTCTATGGGAATTGAAAAGATCATCCCTGAAAGAAAGCACCTGGGTGTGTTTTTAAGATTGCTTGCAAGAAGCGCTATCGGTCAGCCTATCACAATTTATTCCAGCCATTTCAGAAAGCCAAGAGAAGGACAGGAGATGCATATCATACTGGTTGATTATGGCAGGAGCCGGCAGTTGGGCCGCGTTGATTTCCGCAATTCTTTAAAATGCATCAAGTGTGGTGGCTGTATGAATACCTGCCCGGTGTATCGCAAAAGCGGCGGCTTAAGTTATCATAATACTATTTCAGGACCAATAGGAGCGATACTGGCGCCTAACCTGGATATGAAAAAACATGCTGACCTTCCCTTTGCATCTACGCTTTGCGGATCATGTTCGAATGTTTGTCCGGTTAAGATTGACATTCACGAGCAACTGTATAAATGGCGGCAGGTAATTGTGAAAGAAGGATATGTTGACAACACCAAAAAGCTAAGCATGGAAGCAATGGCTTCCACCTTGTCCTCACCAAGATTATATAAGATGGCAGGCAATGCCGGAAGATGGCTGATGAAGAATTTTCCTTTTACCATCAATAATAAATTCAATCCCTGGTATAAACAACGCGATATGCCCGGAGCGAAAAAGCAATCTTTTAAAACATGGTATAAGAAGAATGGTTAATTGTTAATGGTTAATGGTTAACGGTGAGTGGACGCTGTTTATAGTTGTTTATAAGAACTAAATGTGCATTAACAATTAACCACTTACCGTTAACAATTAACCATTAACAATTAACCATTATAAATAACTATAAACAGCATCCACTATCCGTTAACCATTAACAATTAACCATTAACAATTATTATGAGTAGAGATCAAATACTTCAAGCTGTTTTAAAAAATCAACCCGCCTCAAAGCCACTGCCCGATATCAGTTTTTTGAAAGGAAGTGGTCAGGATGTAGTGGAAACATTTATCCGCATCTTTACGGGTATTGGAGGCAGTGTGTTTTCAGTAGGAAGGGTTGAAGCTATTGTAGAACTGGTGAGGGCGCATTTTGAAGTTGATAAACGAATTATAACAAGTCTGCCTGAACTTGTTGGTATCGCTGAATTGTATGATCCTAAAGCAGACCCTCATAGTTTTGATGATGTGGAGCTGGCAGTGATCAGGGCAGCATTTTCAGTAGCTGAAAATGGTGCTGTATGGATCACTGAAAAATTTATGGGTCAGCGGATAGTGCCTTTTATATGCCAGCATCTTGCGGTGGTAGTTGAGGCCTCAACAATCGTGTCTACCATGCATGAGGCTTATGATATAATCGGTTCTGATGAATATGGTTTCGGAACATTTATCGGCGGCCCTTCAAAGACTGCTGATATAGAACAGGCGCTGGTAATGGGCGCTCATGGACCTATTACGATGACGGTGTTTTTAATTCAAGAATAACGGTGAGTTGATATAGGGTTTTTTCGTGAAAGCGAAACGTATAGTTGGCAATATAGTAAAGAAATCATTACGGGAAAAAACAATATCGAATAAGTTTTCAGCTGTGTTTCTAATAAGCAGGGTAACACTTTTCAGATTATTAAAAAATTGCTGAAAGCTGTAGCCGTTATGGGTATAATTTTGGACTGACATTAATACTTAGTAAATGACCATTGACATAAATGAAATTGCACAAGGACTTCCAGGTTTATCAAAAACGAGTGGACAACATTTATATGAAGGTTGTGTTGTCTGTTTGACACGACATAAACATAGTAATTTAGGTACTAATTTAAATGTATATGGTGACAATGTAATTACCTATAAACTTACTTGGGGAAATATTTATGATGACCAACTTGATAAAACTTGGGCTGACCAATTTTATGCTACAGAACATGGCGCAGTTTGTTTAGCCATATTACTTGCGCTTAAATTGACAGAATTTACAATAATTGAAAAATCAGCAAGAAGGAATGGTTTCGATTATTGGTTAGGACAAAAAGGCGACATACTATTCCAAAAAAAAGCAAGATTAGAAATATCCGGCATTTTCAAGGGAGCAGAAAAAGATGTTAATGCTAGATATAAGGTAAAAGTTAAACAAACAAATCAATCAGATAGTCTTAATTTGCCTGCTTATGTGGGTATAGTTGAATTTAGTAATCCTATAGCTAATTTTGGTACGAAAAAATGAATATTCAGGAACTACATAATAAAGCGATAGAATTAGCTGATGTAGCTTTCATCAAAAAGTTTAACGGACTTTTGGAAGAAGCAACTATCCTATTTAAAGAAGCTTTTGAATCTGAAAAAGCTGCTGCATATGCAGCAAAAAATGAAAAGGTGGGAGAACCAACAATTTCAATCCTTTTTAAAAGTGCCGCAGCCCTTGCTTTAAATTTTAATGAGCACAGAGAAGCTGAAAAGTTAATTTGCTTGGCATTGTATGGAGAGCCACCTTTCAAAATCGCAGAAGAATTAAGAAATTTATTAGAGGACGTATATTTTCAAAGGCATCTTCAACTACAAGGTATTTCCCTAAATTCAACGGAATTACAATTAGTTATTGCGGGAAGAGGAATTGGTTATGGGATGGCAAAATCAGAACTGATTTTTGACAGAATAAACACTTTTGAAAAATTGACCTTTAGAACTGTTGAAAGAAAATCAGGAAAAACGTTTAGGGGTTCAGGCGATGTTTCAAAAGTAATAAAAATGAATTTCCAGCCTTATCTTTCAGTTCCAAGAGCTGCCAGTTTTGCTTTTACAATAAGATTAGGTGGACTAACTCAGCAAATGAAATTGGAGGGCTTTGATAACTCTACTGAAATTATTGAAGACATCATAGAAAATATTGGACTAGTTAATACAGCAGACTTTGAAACACTTAAAAAGAAAATTCCAGACCAAACATATTTTAAGAATTTTGTTGGATTGTCGAAGGAATTAGCCCCAGATGGAAACGAAGTAAATTTAGTCGGAATTACGGTAATTCGAGAAGGGAAACAAAAAGATGTACAATTTACAAGAATTAGAAGTGAGATAACTTCCTTTCCTTTAGTGGGAGAAAATCAGGCAGAAAATTTTATAGATAAAAATGTCGAATTAGTTGGAAGACTTTTTGCTGCAAATGAAGACACTAATAATATTAGGTTGAAAATTGACAATGGTTTAAATTATTCAATTACAGTTCCAGATGGTTTAGGTGACATCGTTAAAAAATACTGGGGTGAACAAGTGAAAATTATAGGAATCGAAATTAAACCTAAAGCAATCAAATTATTAGACATTGACCCCGCTTGAAGAAAAACTACAATAATAAAAAAGCATAAAAATATTCTTTTGATTGCAAAGTGCGTTATCTAAGGCCACTTCTATAAGTGAAACTAGTGAATCAGCCGATCAGCTCTCAGGAAATAAATTCCAGTACATTTTCTTCCTGATACCTGACAGCTGATAGCAAATCCAAATAAACTCTAAGCCTTCTTTTCAGTTTTTAACTTACTAGCCGGCATCTTACTAGCCGGAGTTTTAAATACCTCTTCCTCCATAAATGGCTGGTTCCTCACACGTTTGCCGGTAGCTTTAAATATAGCATTGGCCACTGCTCCACCGGTAGGCGGAAGCGCCGGTTCGCCCAATCCGGTAGGTTCAATGCCATTATCAACAAAATAAGGCTCAATCTCAGGGATCTCTTTCATTCTGATCAACCGGTAATTATTAAAATTCTTTTGTTCTGCGGCGCCATCTTTAAAAGAAAGTTTTCCATACATAGCATGACCCATTCCGTCAGTAACGCCACCTCTAACCTGTTGTTTTGCGCCGCTTAAGTTTACTACTTCTCCGCAGTCCGCGGCGGCATAAATCTTTTTAACAACTGGCTTCCCTGCCAGCAAGGCTACTTCACACACCTGCGCTACATAAGACCTATGAGAAAAATAAACACTGAAGCCCTGGGAAACTCCCTTCTTGGTTCCCCATCCGGATTTTTCTGCAGCTAATTTTATCACGCCTATCATTCTGTCAATGTCATATTTAACAGGACCAGCCGGGTTGGTTTTGGCTTTTTGTAAAAGCTCCAACCTGAACTGGATAGGATCTTTACCCGCAGCATGAGCCACTTCATCAATAAATGCCTGTTCAGCGAATGCAAGGAAATTAGTTATAGGAGCGCGCCATGCGCCGGTGGTAATAGGTGAAGTATGTTCCACCGAATCAATTAACAGGTTGTCTACAGATCCTGCAGGAAAGTTATCCTCACGGGTAGGGTTACCCGAGTTTATGCCTGCACCTCTTAGTTTATATCCTACCATGTTTCCGGAAGCATCCAGGGCTGCTTCAAAACGGTATCGTACAGCAGGACGGTAACTTCCGCCGGTCATATCATCTTCTCTTGACCATATCAACTTTACGGGCGCTTTTATTATACTTGATAATTCGGCAGCTTCGGTAACATAATCAAATTTAAGGCGCCGTCCAAACCCGCCACCAAGGCGGGTGATCTGTAAGGTGATCTTATCTTCGGGTATGCCTAACAGTTTGGAAGTTGCCTGCCGGGCACTGCCGGGTGTTTGCGTTGGTCCTATCAGTTCAACGCCATCGGGCCGCACATGCGCAAAAAAGTTCATCGGTTCCATTGGGGTATGTGATAGAAACGGACATTGATAATCGCTCTTGATTACTTTAGCCGCATTCTTAAAAGCCGCCTCTACATCACCATCCTTTCTTCGTACCGTGGTTGTGCCGTTATCCAATAAAGAAAGAAATATTTTATTATGGTCAGCACTGCTTTCTATATTACCATCTTTTTCATATTCTATTTTCAAAACCTTGCGCGCCTTCATCACTTCCCAGGTTGACTTGCCCACTACAGCTACATTATTTTTAAAAGTAACCACATCAACAATGCCGGGCATTGCTTTGGCCGCAGCAGCATCAACAGACTTGACTTTAGTACCGAAAGATTCAGGACGCTGTATCATGGCAAACAACATCCCTTCTCGGTAAAAATCCATTCCAAACAATCCTTTACCTGTAACAATATCTTTGTTAGCGACATTTTTTATCTCTTTTCCAATCAGTTTGAAATCTTTGCGGTCCTTCCATTTAACTTCAGCAGGAACGGCAATCTTTGCTGCATCATCGGCAAGTTCACCATAACCCAGTTTGTTGCCGGTTTTCGAGTGGATTACAAAACTGTTACTTGCTGTACATTCTTCAGCCGGAACATTCCATCGTTTGGCTGCCGCGTGTATCAGCATATACCTTGCTGTAGCACCCGCGTTCCTTAAAAGTTTCCATGAATGTGGAACCGCGCCGCTACCACCGGTAAGCTGACGGTCAAATTTTTTAGTATCTAATACTGCCTGAACAACTTTAATCTTGCTCCAGTCTGCATCCAGTTCTTCCGCCACTATCATAGGGAAAGAAGTCATAATGTTTTGTCCTAATTCAGGGTTAGGAGAGTAGATAGTAATTAAACCATCTGTAGAAATGGAGAGATAGCTATTGAAATCGAGGTTGCCTGCAAAGGCTGCTGCATTAGTTATAACAGGCGTTGTGGCTTCAGCGCTAAACCAGCTGAAACCAAGCATCAATCCACCGCCGGTGATAGAAGTGAGTTTTAAAAATTCCCTTCTGCTTTTATTTTGTACTGTAGACATAGTAATCAGATTTTAGTGCTGGCTAATTTAACGGCTTCACGAATACGATGGTAAGCGCCGCAGCGGCAGATATTACCGTGCATGGTGCCATCTATCTGATCATACGTTGGTTTAGGATTTTGTTTTAACAGCGAAGCTGCTGTCATAATTTGTCCGGCCTGGCAATAGCCGCATTGTGGAACATCTACTTCATCCCATGCCAGTTGCAGGGGATGATCGCCTTTTTCAGACAACCCTTCAATGGTAATAACTTTTGAAGATTGAACACTGGAGACCGGAAGCACACAAGACCGGACAGCCACTCCATTGAGGTGAACCGTGCAGGCCCCGCATTGGGCGATGCCGCATCCATATTTAGTTCCTACTAAACCGAGATGGTCACGAAGAACCCATAACAAGGGTGTGTCTGATGCAACGTCGGCTTTATATTCTTTACCGTTGATCTGAAGATTATAAATGGCCATAATATTAAGGATTATGATTTAGGATAAAATTAAGGAAAAACGGTTAAATCGTGGTGCTAAGCTTTTTTAATTATTAATGGTTAATTATTAACGGGTAGTTGCTTGTTTGTTAAGGCAAGTTGTTTAGTTGTTAAGCTGTTCCTGTGTTTCTAACTTCATTAACCACTGCCTGTTAATTATTAATGATTAACGGGTAGTTGCTTGTTTGTTAAGGCAAGTTGTTTAGTTGTTAAGCTGTTCCTTTGTTTCTAACTTCATTAACCACTATCCGTTAATAATTAATCATTAACAATTAATCATTAATAAACATTTATTACATTAGCAAATGCTGAAAAAATTTAGGATTGCCTTTCTCTTGCTATTATCAATTCACAGCTATTCACAAAATAATGAAGACCTCAAATGGTGGGATCCTGCAAAAAATACCTTCCCTGTTATTGAAGGTCAGGCCTGGCAAAATGAACTTAAAAGTCCGTATGACCGTTTGCCGGCACGTGCTGAAAAACTGGTAAGAACTCCTGTCTGGAGCTTATCTCAGAATGCCGCCGGCGAATACATGAGTTTTAAAACAGATGCAAAAAAAATTGTGGTGCGTTATGTTGTGGAAGGCGGAATACAAATGCCGCACTTCCCTGCCACAGGAGTAAGTGGTGTAGACCTGTATTCAATAAACAAGGATGGTGGCTGGAACTGGACAGGTGGTAGGTATTCTTTTAAAGATACTATTGTTTACCGTTATGATAACCTGGAGCCTGATAATTCAGGATATCCTAAAGGTAGGGAATTCAGGCTGTACCTGCCTTTGTATAATAAAGTGCGCTGGCTAGAAATAGGTATTCCTTCAAATGCCTTACTAACGCCTTTGGCTGTACGAAAGGAGAAGCCGATAGTTATATACGGTACTTCAATCGCCCAGGGAGGCTGTGCATCAAGGCCGGGAATGGCATGGACTTCCATATTATCACGAAGACTTGATCATACGGTTATCAACCTGGGCTTTTCAGGCAACGGAAGATTGGAAAAGGAAATCATAAATATGTTGGTTGAAATAGATGCCAAGGCTTATGTTCTTGACTGCTTGCCGAACCTTACTGATACAATTGCTTTTCCATTGACAGAGGTAAAAAAGCGTTTATTGGAATCTGTTGCTACTATCAGGGGCAAACATTCCGGCGTGCCTGTTATACTCACAGGATACGCTGTGCTTGCTGATGATATGAATGCGGCAAAGAGTAAGACGGTAAATAAAATAAATGAAATATTACAGCAGGCATTTGAAGCATTGAAAGCAGAAGGCATTACAGATGTTTACCTGCAGGAGATTAAGCTGGGAATGGATGACACAGTAGACGGCACCCATCCTAACGATCTTGGTATGCAACATTATGCCGAGGCTTATGAAAAGAACCTGCGTTTGATTTTTCATGAGCCTGTAGGAACATTGACTACAACCATACCATGCATGCAATACCGCGATGCTGATATATATGATTGGACAACAAGGCACAACGAATTACTTGTAATGAATGCGGGTAATACCCCAAAAGTGGTTTTCATAGGTAATTCAATAACACATTACTGGGGCGGTTTCCCTAAAGCACCGATAAGCCGTGGTACAGATTCATGGGAACGGATCTTTGAACCTGCCGGTGTCAGGAACTTTGGTTTTGGCTGGGATAGGATAGAAAATGTTTTATGGAGGGTGTATCATGGAGAATTTGATGGCTTCAAAGCTTCGCGGGTGGTACTGATGATTGGAACGAATAACCTTCAATACAATAACAACGATGAAATAATATCCGGACTTGAGTTTCTCATCAAAGCTATCAGGTTACGCCAACCTGATGCAGTTGTTTTACTAATGGGATTGCTTCCACGAAGGCGCCAGGAACCACGTATAAAGGAACTTAACAGGGAAATCATGAAACTGGCCCGGTCATTAAAAATTGATGGAACAGAAACAGGTACATTATTTTTAAATAATAAGGGTACCCTGAATGAAACCTTTTTCACTGATGGACTGCATCCTAACGCAGAAGGTTATAAGTTGCTGGCGGACTTTTTAAAACCTATATTAAAACTTTAAATGCAGACGCTTGCTTCAGGAGTTTTTTGAAACATTGATGATGATTTCTTAAGCCTGTGAATACGGAGGTTAATATAAAATATGGATCGTCATTGCAACAGGAATGCATTATAAAGCATCGGCCATTCAACCCATCCAAAGCAAATTGCCTGTGGTGGTATGAAAATTGAAGTACAATAAAATCTAAAACATATTTTATGTCAGAAAATAAAAAAACTTTTACAGACGCAAAAGACGACGTTAAAAGCGATGTAAAAAAAGGTGCTTCAGAAGTTAAAAGCGATGTGAAAAGCACCGCTAGAAATGTTAAAGACGATACAGAAGATTCCCGCGACGAATTAAGTGCTGATGCAAAGCATGCAGGTCATGAAGTAAAACACGCTGCAAACAAAGCGGCAGACAAAACAGATGATGCTGCTACTAATGTTAAGAACAAGGCTAAAAATGTAATAGATAAAGTTAAGGACAAAGTGGAAGATGTGAAAGATGATGTAAAGAGGAAATTAAGGGATTAATTTTTCGAGGCATTATCTGATATAAAGAAAGTCCTTCCTGCTCTTAAGCAGGAGGGACTTTTTATGGCTGCCAGCTGCCAACCATCAGCCGTCAGCTTAGTCTAATTAAATATATTCCCTACTGTTTAAAAATGTTTTTATTCTGAATTGATGCAATAAAACCAAGCTGGCAGCTGACGACTGACTGCTGATAGCTCTCAGCTACTCCAAAGCATTGATCTTCTCCATAATCTTCTCCAAATCAATTCCCTTACCTAATACCGGTTTAAAGATATCCCCTTCACTTTTAGCACGTGCGACCGCATTGTTTATATTAAAATCTTTAAGTTTCAAACCCTTTTTAACTTCTTCCCAATGCAAAGGCATTGATACGGTAGCTCCCGGCTTTGGACGTAGTGAATACGCGGCAGCAAGAGTAGCCTTAGGGCGGTTTTGAAGGAAATCAACATACATCTTTCCTTTCCTATTACTGGTCATCCGTTCTATGGTAGTAAAATCTGGTAACTCATAGGTAACCTGTGTAGCTATCCATTTTGCAAATAACTGGCATTCATCATAAGTATATTTAGCCTCTAATGGAATATAAATGTGAATACCTGTAGAGCCGGATGTTTTACAATAAGCAGGCACATCAATAGAATCTAAAATTTTCTTGGTTACCTGAGCGGTTTCGATCACCTGTTCAAAAGTGGTTTTCTCTCCAGGATCAAGGTCAATAGCACACCAGTCGGGATTGTCGGGGTTTTCAATGGTGCTGTTCCATGGATGCATTTCAATGCAACCAAGATTAGCCATATAAAGAAGGCTTGAGTCATCTGTGCCTACCATAAAATTCTTATCCTTATCATCGCTGGTATGATAAGGAAACTTTTTGATCCAATCCGGCGCTTTGCCTGACACATCCTTCTGATAAAAGCTTTCGCCGGTAATACCATTAGGGTAGCGATTGAGCGATTGCGGCCTGTTATATAAATATGGAAGGATGAAGGGCGCTATCTGGTAATAATAATTTATAATGTCCCTCTTGGTATATTTTTCCTGTGGCCAGTAAATCTTACTTAGGTTACTGAATTTGAGTTCATGTCCGTTGATCTGGCGTATCTGTGTTTCATCAGTGGGATTCAATAAGGATTTACGCTCTTCTTCTCCCAAAGGTTTAACAAGATTGTGTGCTTTTGAGGGTTTGGATTTTGAAGCAGTTTCAGAAGGTTTTTCTTTTTTATCATCCTTAGGTTTCCTTTCATCAGCAATAACTTCGCTGGTATCTGCTGCTGTTTCCCTTACTACATCGATGGCTTTTTTATCTTCACGTAAAGCTTCAAATGATGGATGCCGCATAACGCCGTCACTTGTTATTTCAGCATAGCTGACTTCACAAACAACAGATGGCTTTAACCAGGTAGCCGTAGCATGAGGTGGGTTAGGACGAAACCTGGAAGGTTTATTAACATCCGGAACAATATTAAAAGGATTTTTATCGGTGATAAGAGGTTTAAAAATAGCCATCATTTCTTTCTGCAAAGTATTACTGAAGCCAGTGCCGATCTTTCCTGTATACTGCAGTTTTCCATTTTCAAAAACACCTACCAGCAGCGCACTGAAAGCTTTGGCTGATCCTGTGTTATTGGTAAAACCGCCAATAACTACTTCATGCCTTTTATTGACTTTAATCTTCAGCCATTCCCTGCTTCTGTCACCCTGATGGTATTCGCTGTCTGCTTTTTTTGCAATGATGCCTTCGAGTCCCATATTCTTTGCTGCTTCCAGGAACTCGGCAGCAGAAGCTTTAAAGTTTTCGCTCAGCCGTATAATTCCTTCTTTGGGAACCAGTTCTTCCAATAGTTCCCGCCTTTTTGTTAAGGGAAGATGGGTAAGGTCAAAACCATCTAACCATACTAAATCAAAAACATAATAGATAATGGTGCCATCAGCTTCACTGCGCCAGTTTTGAAGCGAACCAAAATTAGAAATCCCTGCCTTGTTCATCACGGCAATCTCACCATCAACAATAGCGTTTATACCCCACTGTTTAACTGCTTCAAATACAGGATAAAATTTTTCATTAAAAGATTTATTGTTACGCGACAGCAGGTTAACTTCTTTATTATTACACAACGCAACAGCCCTGTATCCATCCCACTTTATTTCATATAGCCATCCCGGTTCATCAAAAGGTTTATCTACCAGCGTGGCAAGCATAGGAGAAAAGGTTTCGGGAAAGGGAGCTTTAGGAGCATCTGCTGTATCAGCTTTTTTATTTTTTATTGAATTGACTTTTTTTGTAGCAGTTGTAGAAGGTGTTACCTGTTTCCTGATATCTTCACTGGCAGCCGCAATAACTTTATCGTCTGTCTTTGTTTTTTTTGAATCTTTACCATAAATCTTTTCAGGATTGGCAGCAACTGTTTCAATGGTTTTACCAGAAATAACAGAAGTATCTTTAAGGCTTATATCTTCTGTGCTTGCGTATTTATCTTTATGTTTTATTAATAACCAGGAATTTTCCTCGAAGCCTTTTGTTTTTACCAGTGCATATTCACCTTTTACTTTTTTGCCATGCATTACAATCTTTATCGAACCTTCTTTTAACTGCTTTAACAATAACTTTTCCTGTGCTTTTTTATCCCCGGCTTTTTCAATGGGTTCATAAGTACCCTGATCCCAAACGATTACTGTTCCTGCACCGTAATTACCTTTTGGTATAACGCCTTCAAAATCTTTATAATCATAAGGATGGTCCTCAACCATCATGGCTAAACGCTTTGCTGCAGGGTCGGTGGATGGTCCTTTGGGAACAGCCCAGCTTTTTAATACGCCCTCCATCTCAAGCCGGAAATCATAATGCAGCCGGGAAGCTGCATGTTTCTGTATCACGAAAATCAATTCATTGCCCTTTCCTTTTCCACCGGTTGGTTCGGGTGTTTCATCAAAACTCCGCTTCTCTTTATACTTGGACAGGCTCATATTTATAGGGTTTTAAGGAATGTAAAGGCAATTCAAAATAAATTATAGATGTACTGCACATGTTGTACCAAAAGCAGGCATTTTAGATAATTTACAGTTCAGGTGTTGGCAGCAATTCTAAGTAAAATATTTAATAGTACTGCAACCGGCAAATATCATTTATTTAAAATGGCTCTGTTGCCACAATAGTGTAATTGATTAAGCGCATTAATCAGCAATTAAAGAACACAAAAGCAATTAAAGCTGTAGCGGATAGCCTAACAGACATTAGAAACCTAAGTATAAATATAAGTAATTGAAACATTTTATACTTATTGCCATATTTGTTATTTACTATCAGCCGTCAGCTGTCAGCAGATCAGAGCCTAACAGGTTTCCTCCTGATAGCTGATAGCTGAAGGCTGATAGCAATTAATACAACATTTATGTTTGAGACGACACCAGATATATAATCCATTTGTAAAATAATTATTCATAAATTCCGTTTTAAAGTCATACATATATCTATGAAAAATATAATCATATTTGCAGGATTAGTAATTTTACTGATTCCTTCATGCACAAAGACATCCCAACTATTAAATGTTGCCTCTGGTAAGGATTCTTCGTTACCTATGGAACTTGCCTACTGGCAGTATTACTCTGAAAAAGACAAGTCTTTTAAAATGCCTCAAACAGGCCGTTATGTAAAAACCGCTGAAGGGTTGCAGGTATTTGCCGCCGATACCAGGGCAGGAGCAAGGCTATCCACCAATTCAGAAATATATGTAAATGGAAAAACTGCTTATATCAAATGGAAATTTAATGGTGGCGGCGATTTTTCGGATTATAAAGCCTCCTTGTATTATGACAAATACAGTGATGGCATTCACGAATATCAGAAGGCTGATTTTTTATACCTGACAACAAAAAAAGTATATAACGAGTCGGCGTTGGTAGCCGAAGATACCTGGTATTATACCAGGATAACTTTTAACAATGGTATTGTAATTGCAAACACTGCGTCTAAAGATTATGATAATGCCGGTGGTGAAATTATTCAGACGCGTACAAGTTCCGTACCGCTCCATTCAGGATTTCTGGCTGTAAGAAGTTATGATAATTATGTTGGTTCAAAATCTTATTTTATAATAGGAGAGTACAAACTAAAAAATAAATAATCAATTTTTTACATAAGCATCACGGTAGTTTTTCATACGGCTGTTTTCATTTAATCAATGGCTTAGGATACTTCCATATAAGTCACGGCATCTATTTAAATACTTTTGAAAGTGCCATCCCGGCCTTTTGTATAGTTTGTTGTACTATACAAAAAATTCCTTCTGTCCATACCGATTGTAAACGGCAAGTAAAATAAATCATTTATCCCGACAGGAAAATCCGCAGCACATAATCAGAACCATCTCCATTTGGTAAAAACGCTGTAGGAAAGTACACCTCAAGCCCTAAAGATATCTACAGTTATTTCACCCTGTAATAAATGAAAAAGTAACTTAATATTGATTTTGATTACCATGTATACTTAATGTACACTCGCTAATCATAAATCAATATCGAGGACTTAACAAGGTTAAAGTGTTCTTTTATATGTGAAATTACAAGTTGATTAAAAGTCTTAGAGTCCCTTGTGGGATTTCCTTTGTGTTCCTTGTGGTTAAAAGACTCCTGGAATCAAAGACCGCATTTAACCACAAGGAACACAAAGGAAATCCCACAAGGAGCACAAGAGATGCCTGCTATTTATGTAATCCTTAAGTCAAAGAGATTGAATTCCAAACTTCAGGTGCCTCCGGATAAACTAATAAGTCGCCTAACCTTAATTAACCAATTTTATTGAAAATGAGTTGAACAGGTTATGATAATTATAACTGCTTAAGAATGCTTAGTTATGCATCTCTGCAATATCAATAAATCATTTACACAAAAATCGTCCTTCTCTTTAAAATAACTTAATTTGAAGGGTATAAAACAATTACCAGATTCCCAAACTTACAATCCAACTTTAAACGTTGAACCATAAACTTTAAACTAACTTGACCATCCTCATTCTTCTTACCTGCACCTTTTTGTTGATACTGTTGGTAGCATGGGGAAATATACATCCCTTCCTCGCTTTTTTAATAGTGGCTATCTTTGCCGGACTGCTATTAGGTATGCCGGCAACCAAACTGGTTAACGCCATACAAAAAGGTATGGGAGATACCATCGGAACCCTTATTACTATTGTTGTGCTGGGTGCTATGCTGGGAAAATTAATTGCTGAGAGCGGCGCCGCTCAGCAGATAGCATCTGTACTGGCCAAAGCTTTTGGCGTAAAATATATTCAATGGGCCTTACTCATCACAGGATTTATTGTTGGCAGTACACTGTTTTATGGAATAGGCTTTGTACTACTGGTGCCATTGATTTTTTCAGTGGTGTTTGAATACAAATTACCTGCTGTTTATATTGGCTTGCCCGCGCTGGCAGCACTCTCTGTGATGCATGGCTTCCTGCCTCCACATCCTTCTCCTACAGCCTTACTGGTACAGCTAAACGCTGATATGGGACTGACATTGTTCTATGGAATTATCGTGGCCATACCTGCCATCCTCGTAGCCGGACCATTATATTCACGAACATTAAAGAATATTACAAAAGTACCGCGTGATATTTTCCGTCCGAAACTATTAACTGCTGATCAGTTGCCTGCTGCATTCAATAGCTTTTTTGCAGCATTGTTACCCGTGCTGCTACTAATGACAGGTACCATTCTCTCATTATTAAAAATTGAAAATCAAACGCTTCAAAAAATCATTTCTTATGTAAGTAATCCTACCATTGCTATGTTGGTAGCATTAGCTGTTGGTACTTATATGCTTGGACTCAGGATGAATAAAAACATCCGGGAGATTATGAGGATCTATGAATCCGCGGTAAAAGATATTAGTATGGTATTACTGATCATTGGCGGTGCCGGAGCTATGAAGCAGGTATTCATTGAAGGCGGCCTGGATAAAGTAATTGCCGGTTACCTTCAGTCGTTGCACATGCAGCCGTTGGTATTGGGATGGTTAATTGCTGCGCTCATTCGTGTGCTGCTGGGATCATCTACTATTGCAGCCCTGATGACGGTTGGGTTTATCAGTCCGGTTATGGTTCAAAGCCATACAAACCCAAACCTGATGGTGTTGTCTATAGGTGCGGGAAGTATGATCTTCTCGCATGTTAATGATTCAGGATTCTGGTTGTTCAAGGAATATTTTAATCTAAGCCTTAAAGAAACCTTCCGCTCTTTTTCGGTGATGGAAACTTTGGTTGCGGTTGTAGGATTGATGGGGGTGTTAGTGCTGAATATGATAATTTAAAGTGTTTGTTATTTGTGAACTATTTTATAACCACCGAGGAAACGCCGGAGAATAAGAAGAGATTACACAAAGACCTCCTCTGTGTAACCTCTTCTTATTCTCCGGCGTTTCCTCAGTGGTTATAAGTTCTTCCAAACAATAAGTAAGTCTCTGTGGTTCACTTCATATCTTTGGAGCCCGAGAAAGTGCCTTCACCCAAATCTCCGAAAACTGCCTTGCCTTTCATCGTATTACCATCAACTGTTCCGGTATATACTACGGCAATTTCGTTAGCCTTAAATTCAAGCCTGATTTCTTTGTCTTTCAAGGTTCCTTTTACAGCTGCTTCACCCAACTGTCCGGTATAAGTGCCGGTGATCAGATCTCCCTGTTGTTTTAAAACAAAAACAGGTGAGCCGCTCCCCGCGGTAGTTTCCACCTTCATATTCCATTTGCCTGAAACATCAATTGCCTGTGCAAATACTGATGCAGCTGAAATAAATAGTAAGGTCATTGTCATTAACGATGCAGTAAAAATTATCTTTTTCATATAAAAGTTTTATTAATGGTTAATGGTTAACGGTTAGTGGTTAATAATTATCGTTAATAAAATTAGGAAACTTACCGTTAACAATTAATCATTAACAATTAATCATTACTACATCTTTGGATTCAACGCCAGGTCAATCCGCTGGGCTTCATCCTGTAAATGATACCTGCTCATCTGGTCTTTTGTACGCGGTATAGCTGCTTTTATATCCTTAAGCAGGTCAGCTAAATGTCCGCGTGCAAGAGACGGTACGTCTGAATTTTTTGTATTGGGAATAATAAACGGACTAAAAAAAGAAATAGTTGGAGTAGTAGCTGTGGCTCCTGGTAAAAGATTAATCATTCTGTCAACATATATTTTCTGAAGGTTACGCCGGCTCATATCAATGTTGCTGCCACTACTTAATTCCTTCCAAATTCCTTTTTTCAGATCGCTTAGTAACTCAAGTACACTGTAAGCATTTTTGCCAAAACGGTTTTCAGTTTCCAACATCCGTGCAAGCCTGGTAGAGGACAAAATATTGGTCATAACATTATTCTGGACAGTTGACAGGTTATTGTTTACCGGATCAGAAATTTTATTCAGAATGTTTTTGTCCAGTAACCACTCGGGCGTTTTAAACAATTGCTGATTCAGCCATTGCACAGCTTCTTTCTGTTTGGTTTTTAGCACAGGTTCATACACGTTACCCGTCTCTTCAACACTCTTAAAGGTTTCATATACGCCGCCAATATTTTTAACCACGTGATTTGAATAACGGTTAAACTGTCCCACCAGCTCGCCATAGATCTCTCTAAGATTTTGGTACTTATCACCAGATTCCTTAGTCCATTCAGGTAAATTTTTTATAATAAATTTTAAATTCCGGATACCATATTCACTTGCTTTCATGGCATTATCACTCAGGTCCTCCGTTTGTGCCCGTGGGTCGTTATTCCCAAATCCTTCTCCGCCAAACCATAGTCTTGGGTTTTTCTTCAGGCTATCTACTATCATTTCATTCCCTTCTTTCCTGTCCTGTTCTGCTGATTTGTCCGTCCAGCGGTAACCCCATTTGATGGCCCATTTATCATATTCTCCGATTCGCGGATAAATTCCTTTACGGGAAATATTATCTTCGGGCTGTGCCACATAGTTGAAACGCGCATAATCCATTATGGATGCGGTATGACCATGTTCTTCCACCCATTTTTTATCACGTAATTTTTCTACAGGAGTTTTACTGCTGCTACCCATATTGTGTCTCAGACCAAGAGTATGACCCACTTCGTGTGATGATACAAAACGGATCAGGTCTCCCATAAGGGCGTCATCGAATTTCATTTTCCGCGCACCGGGATCAACAGCTGCGGCTTGAATAAAATACCAGTTCTGTAATAATTTCATAACGTTATGATACCACCCGATATGACTTTCGAAGATCTCTCCACTTCTCGGGTCATGCACATTAGGTCCGTATGCGTTTGATATTTCACTTGCCAGGTAACGTATGGCAGAATAGTTAGCGCCTTCCAGGCTCATGTTACTATCTGCCGGCCATTCTTTTCCAATAATAGCATTTTTAAATCCGGCTTGCTCAAAAGCCACCTGCCAGTCATTAATGCCCTGAATTAAATAAGATTTCCATTTTTGAGGGGTAGCCGGATCAATATAATATATAATTTGTTTTTTTGGCTCTACCAGTTCGCCGCGTTTGTATTTTTCAATATCCTCAGGTTTAGGTTCCAGTCGCCACCGTACTATAAAATTTTCCCGGTTAGCCCGCTGAACAGTATCCAAAAACTCAGTAATTTGATCCGCGAAATAACCAACTCTCGGGTCAAAGAAACGTCGTTTCATTGGAACATCGGGCAGTTTGATAATAGAAGTATTAACTTCTATGGTAACAGCCCCCGCTGCATAGGCACCCGGTAAATTTTGTCCCTGAGGAAATGGAGAAGGGCCGGCAAAAGAAAATGGTGAAGGACTTGAATTAAAGGTTTTAACTGTACGGATTTCCGTATTAGCCGGTAGTGAATGAATGGTTTCTATATACGATCTGTCTAAAGCTATCATCGACAAATTAAAATTTCTTTTAACCTGGGGACTAATGGATACCACCTGGTTATCTCCTTTAAAATAATCGGTAACATCAATAATATATCCGCTGGTATCCCGATTAAAAGCGTAGATGTCGAATACAGCGGCAATAGGGTCGACATTAGAATTTTTCACAGCCTGAAAAATAGGTTTTGAGCTGTCAGGAGATGATATAATATTTATTGTAGTACGAAGGAATAATTTATTTTCAGTAGCTTTCTCAAACCGTAATACAACTTCATTAGCCTGTTCACCACCATAAGATGATCCACCTGCGGCAGTACGGGTAAAACGGGTAACTGCCAGTAAATCTTTACCAAGCATGTTTTTATTAACCTCAAAATAGTATTTGTCATTCTGCCAATACACATTAATCAAACCTTTTTGTATACGGCCCTTACTGGTGTCGATAAAACTTTTGAATGATTTTGGTGTAGCTCTTTGAGAAGAGAAAGGCGAGGCTCCTGGAAATGTAAGGGGGGGAGTGGCCTGAGGTGTGCCGGGTAAAGTGGTAGGGGTAGTGGTGGTGGTAGACAGTCCTGCCGGTGGCATGACGGTAGGAGTGGTTGATTTTGTTTTTGTTTTTTGCGTTTTTGGTGCGGTTGCACAACCCGTCGATAGCACGGTTAAAACAATAAGAATATTATAGGAAAATCTCAATTTCATCAGCTAATTTTCAGCCAATATAAACAGTTTTAAGGAATTAAAATCAATATTCAATCCTGATTTACAATTTTGTGAATTGTTTGATTTTTATCCTTTCTCCTGCTGATTTAACCATCTTATTTTTAAAATCCTGGATAGCAACATAAAAGCAACTGCAACATATTTGATAAAAATCAAATTAAAAAAATGTATATCCAATAATTCAGCTCATAGAAGTGGTAAAGATGGTGCTTTGTCGAAGATACCATAATAAAAAACCTTCAAACTTATACAAAATAGAATTATGGCTCATTGAGTATGAAAGTTGCAATTTTTTTATAAGACTACATTAATTATAAATGCTATATTCAGCCAGTACTATTTAAAACCTTAAAAGCATATCATATGCTTAGTGTAAAATATAACAATACAACAACCTGCAAAATTGATGGATGGTTAAGAAGTACTATTGATAGCTCAAAACCTACTGTTGAAGATGCTGCAATTAATCACTCCCAAAGGAAGCATATAAACGCTAAAGACAGTCAGTACAATTCCCACTCAAAAGTTAAGAATAAGTTTGATTCTGGTAATGCCAAAAATGTCTGAATTGGGATTCGTCAGATTAAGGGATTATGGGATGGATTCTGATATTAATAAAGAAAAAAATTGAACTTGATTGTTAGGATGATTGTAGATTTATGTGCTACGTAATGAAAGAACAAATAAATGATAATACTACCTACAAAATAATTGGTTGTGCTATGAAGGTTCATAGTGCGCTGGGCAATGGCTTTCAGGAAGTAATTTATCAAAGAGCATTAGCTATTGAAATGGAAATGCAGGGACTAAAGTTTGCAAGAGAATTAGAAATGCCTTTGTTTTATAATAATGTTAATATAGAAGCCGAAGAGTAGATTTTTTAGTTGAGGATAATATTATAGTGGAATTGAAAGCACTTACGAAATTAGAAGATGTGCACCTGGCTCAGGGTTTAAATTACCTTGTTGCCTACAATGTTGATAAAGGATTAATATTAAATTTTGGCGCTCAAAGCCTGGAGGTGAAAAGATTAAAACATTCTTTAAATAAAAAGCTTTCTGATAAATCTGATAATCGTTAAACAATAAATTAATCTAATGTAGGTTAAATCAAATCCCATAATCCCTCAATCCCACGAATCCTAATTCAGACAATAAAAAGAATCGAAAGTTCTGCAATAATAATCTAATCCCATAATCCCATAATCCCATAATCTGACAAATCCCAATTCAGACAATTATTACCTATATTCGGCTTTCACATAACTAATGCACCAATCATGACCTATTGTTTGGGAATTAAAGTGAAAGATGGATTAGTGGCAATTGCTGATACCCGCATCACCACCGGCACAGACACTACCATGAAGAAGAAGATCTTTGTAGAACAAAAAGATAAATATTCACTTTTCATCATGACCAGCGGCCTGAGATCGGTAAGAGATAAAGCTATTCTTTACTTTAAAGAACTGGTAGGACAGGAAGAACATAATAAATTGTATAAGGCGGTTAATGCTTTTGGCGAACAGGTAAAACGGGTAGCGGCAGAAGATAAATCTTCGCTGGAAACATCCGGTTTTAAATTCGATTTAAATACAATTATTGGCGGACAATTAAAAGATGATGAAGAACACAAGCTCTTTTTATTATATCCTGAAGGAAACTGGGTGGAATTAGGACAGGGTGCGCCTTATGTTATTATTGGTAACTCAGGTCATGGTAAAGCTATTTTAAATCGTACCCTCAGGGAAAATACCACCATGAGAATAGCCTTGAAAACCGGATTTCTTTCCTTTGATTCCACCCGTGTAAGTTCTAATAATGTTGACTTTCCCATTGATGTAGTCCTTTACAACAAAGGCAGCTTTTCACTTGTCGAGCATCGTTATGATAAAGCTGACCTGGAAAATATTTCCGCGCAATGGGCGGTTCAATTAAAAAATGCCCTGGAGAATATTCCTGAAGACTGGCTGGACGCTGCTTTTAATAAACAACCCGAAAATTAATATATAATAATGAAGTTTGAAATTAGTGCGGAACTCGGGTATACCGTTAGTAATTCAAGCGCTCTTTTATTGAATATACACGCGCTTAGAACGCCCCGCCAGACTGTTATTGAAGAAACATTCACCATTGATCCTTATATGAAAGTGGAAGAAATACTTTCAATTCATGGCGAAAATAGGTTTATACGAATAGAACTCACTACAGCAGCAGCTCTTACTATATCCTATAAAGCACTCGTTGATAATTATTTTGTGATAAATGATTATTCAGATCAACAGTTGATTTCGGTGGCTCAGCTTGACCCATCTGTATTTCAATACCTGTATCCAAGCCGGTATTGCCAGTCAGACAAGCTCTACCGTTTCGCGAACACAAAGTTTGGCAGTATCCTAAATCCTTTTTCAAAAGTTATCGCCCTTACCAACTGGATCAACGGGAATGTTGAATACCTGAGTGGCTCCACCAATTCACAAACATCAGCGTATGATACCGTAACCGAGTTGGCGGGTGTTTGCAGGGATTTTGCACATTTAGGCATTGCCTTATGCCGGGCTCTCACTATTCCCGCGAGATATTTTACCGGTTATGCATACCAGTTACAACCACCGGATTTTCATGCCTGCTTCGAAGCTTATATAGGTAATGAATGGGTATTGTTCGATGCTACAAAGCTGGTTCCTCTTAACGGACTGGTGAAAATTGCTACCGGAAGGGATGCTGCGGAAACTGCTGTAGCAAGCCTCTTCGGCATCGTTCAGGGTAACAGTATAAATGTAACCTGTGAAGTGGCTGAAAAGAATTTTAAGCCTTTCTTCTATGAGCACGAGGAGATGAAAGGAATTACTTATAAATAGCTGTCAGCAATCAGCTGTCAGCTATCAGGAGGAACATGTACTGGTACTGATTTCCTGACTGCTGATCGCTGACTGCTGATAGCTATTTATACTAAACATAACAGTAAATTTCAATTAACAAATAATGCCATGATAAAAATCACCGCTTATACTTTAATCTTTAATTTCTTCTTTTTAAACATACACGCACAAAGCGTTAATAAGGTATCGGGAACCGGTGCTGTAAAAGTATCAGTAAGTAAAACTGATAGCAGCTACCAGTTGTTAAGGAACGGACAGCCTTACTTTATAAGGGGTGCCGGCGGTGGCAGCTATCCCTCACGCATAGCTGCTTATGGTGGCAATTCAATACGCACCTGGGGCAGCAAGGACGGACAGAAGATGCTTGACTCAGCAACAAAGTATGGCCTTACAGTATTGATGGGGTTAGATGTTGCACGCGAAAGGCATGGATTTAATTATGATGATACGGTTGCTGTTAACAAACAACTGGAAAGCCTGCGTAGTGAGGTAATGAAATTTAAAGATCACCCGGCGCTCCTGGCCTGGGGAATTGGCAACGAATTAAATCTTCAATATAAAAATCCCAGGGTATGGGATGCTGTTAATGAAATTTCAAAGATGATACACCAGGTTGACCCCAATCATCCAACAAGCACTGTGCTTGCGGGCGTTAATAAAGGCCTGGTAGACCTTATAAAAGCAAGGGCTACCGATATTGATATACTTTCCATAAATACTTATGGCGGGTTACCCGGTTTGCCTGCCACACTTAAATCAACCGGCTGGGATGGCCCATATATGGTAACCGAATGGGGCCCAACCGGGCATTGGGAAGGATTGCATACTTCCTGGGACGCACCGATTGAAGAAACAAGTAGCGAGAAAGCAGCGGTGTATAAAAGCAGGTATGAATATTCAATGGAAAGGGACAGGCAGCATTGCCTTGGATCGTACGTTTTTCTTTGGGGACAAAAGCAGGAAAGAACGCCTACCTGGTATGGGATATTTACTGATAAAGGGGAAGAATCTGAAGTAGTTGATGTAATGCAATTTCTATGGTCGGGCAAATGGCCGGAAAATAAATCACCACATCTCTATTCACTGCAGGTAGATAATAAGAAAGCTATACAAAATGTATATCTTAAACCGGGCAGTAGTTATGACGTACTGGCGGTAGCTTCAGATCCGGATAACGACCCCCTTTCTTATCGTTGGGAATTGCTTACCGAACCCACCCAGCTAAGCTCCGGTGGTGATTTTGAAGCAAGGCCACAATCCATTGAACACCTTATCTCGTCTGCCGGTAAAGGAAAAGCCGGTTTAAAAGCGCCTGAAAAAGAAGGCGCCTATCGTTTATTTGTGTACGTTACCGATGGCCATAATAATGTTGCGACTGCTAATGTTCCTTTTTATGTGAAGAAGTGAGGGGATTAATTGTCTGAATTGGGACAAACCCTAATTAAGACAAACACGCACAAAAAACCCGGGAGTTACAATTCCCGGGTTATAAATCTTAAACGTGTTATATCAACGCTTAAAGCTGATTGCTATTTCTTCATCTTAACAATCTTGGCTGTTTTCCAGGCAATTCCATTTTTCTGAATCTGTACTATGTAAACGCCATCCTTAATATTAATGCCGTTCAAATTCATTTTAATAATATTGTTACCTGCGGGAAGTTTGCCGGGATGATTAATAAATACCTTTCTTCCATTAAGATCATACAGACCAATAGTGATGTCATTTGTTGAAACAGCGTTATAAAAATCAATAGTAACGCTTTCATCAAACGGATTGGGATAAACGCTGCGCAGGTTAATTGTTTCCTGTCCGGAAACTGCTGAATTTACCACTTCAGACTTCTGCATTGCGGTAGTAGGAAAAATGTACGGAAATGCCGGAGCATTTATCAATGCGAATGCTTCATCAGGAATTCGCTGTCTTGGTATGCCAGGACCTGTCCAGTAGACTTCCAATGATTGTCCATAATATTGTTCAAAGTAAGTGATCGCTATGGGATATACGCCGGCGTTAGTGATATTAACGGTGCCTGTAGCTGATTTCGCAGCATGCACCCCGTCATTATCTACCAGAGCGGTTGCACCAACTGAATAAAAAGTATTAAAATAAAGTTTGCTTCCATCATCGGAAACTGTTTCAAAAGTATAGTTTCCCGGAGCAGGTATGTTAATATAACCCTGCCATACAATTCCGAATATATCATCCCGATTTGCCAGCTTTGCAGTATTTATATCAATATTAGAACTGACACCAGTTTTTTCAGGACTTAATGCATTGAAATCAGGTAGCATTGTCCAGGCTCCTATATAAGTCTTGTAGTTGAGCCGGTTAATCAGATTTGATGGATTTGGCGAGAATACTTCGGTTGGAATAAGCTGCCTGGTAATGGCTGGTCCCGACCAGTACACTTCCATTTTCTGGTCACCGGTGTTTTCAAAAAAGGTGATGGATATGGGATAAGTCCCTGCTTTTGCAATAGACACCGTTGCTTTTGCAGAAGTGGCCGGATGCAATCCATCGTTATTTACGGTAGCAATGGCTGAAGGAACGTATTTAGAATTGAAATAGAGCTTGCTGCCATCGTCTGAAATTGTTTCAAAGGTATAGGTTCCATCCCTAGGAATAGTAATATAGCCTTCCCATACAAACGCGAAGTTATCGTTTTTGCCTGCAGGTCTTTTGCTGATATCCACCGTAGCGCTCTGACCGGTTTGCACGGGTGTTAACGCGGTAAAATCAGGAAGTGTTGTCCAGCTTCCTTCATAGTATTTATAGTTGAGTCCATTGGTTAAGAAGCCAGGCTTTGTATCATCAGTAAATGCCGCATCAGGAATGCGCTGCCTTGGAATGCCGGGACCCTGCCAGAACAACTGCATTGTTTGTCCGCCACCGTATTGATTATAAGTTACAGCGACCGGATATAATCCAGCTGATGGTATGTTAATAGTCCGGGTAACTGATATAGGCGCGTGCAGGCCATTATTTTCAAAATTATTTACGAGTGGATCAGCAATAGAAGAATAAGGAGTATTAAAATAGAACCTGCTTCCATCATCTGAAATTGTTTCAAACGTGTAAATGCCGGGAGCCGGAATATTGATATAACCCTGCCAAAGGAAGGCATAATTTTCATTGATTCCGGAGGGCTTTATTGAGATGTCTACATTGCTGGTTGATCCTGCCTGCGCCGGAGTTAACCCTTCCAGGCCTACCAAGCCATAAGTAACATTAGTGAAGAATTTATAATAGAGTCCGGTCGTTGCCGTAGTTAAAAAAACCCCGCTATTTTGCGAAAAATTTCCCGCAGAATCTACCGCCCTTACCTCTACATAATTGTATGTGTTAGGAGGTAAATTTTCCAGTGTGGCAAATGATTGCGAAGTGGTAAGTATTAAATGGCCAGCATAAAACACCTGGTAAGCAGCAACGCCTGTGTTATCAGTAGAATTTTCCCAGTCGATCTTTGCGAACCTGCGGCCTGCATAAACTACGTGCAGACCAGGCGGAGCAGTTGGAACAATATGATCAAACTGTTCTGTTTTTGGCGTGAAAAGGGCATTTGGAATAAGTTGTCTTAGCATGCCCGGTGCAGTCCAGTAAAGCTGCATAGCCTCGTCACCATCTTTTTCAAAATATGTAATGGCAATAGGATACAATCCCGCTGTTGGTATGTTTACTGATCCTGTGGCGGATTGTGCTGCATGCAAGCCATCATTGGTGACCAATGCTGTTGCCGATGGAGCATAGAAACTATTAAAGTAGAATTTACTGCCATCATCCGAGACTGTTTCAAAAGTATAATTGCCTGGAGTCTGGATATTAATATAACCCTCCCATACAAACGCAAAATGATCATTAGTGCCTGCAGGCCTGATGCTGATGTCAACATTCGGTGTTAAGCCGGTCTTTACGGGTATCAATGAATTAAAATCCGGAAGTGTATTCCAGTCGCCTGTGTAATACCGGTAACTTAACCCTGATACGGCAACATCTTCCAGGGAAAATGCCGCGAGTATTGATGTTCCGGAATAGAAGTTGGTTCCCAAAACAAATACATCGTTCCCTGATAATACAGCTCCGAAAGTCTGGTGGTTATTAGCAGGCAGCGACGCAAATCCGTCTCCATCAAAACTAGTGTCAGGTGAACCATTTGAATTAAACCGTGCGACTGTAAAATCACGAATGCCACCAGCAACCAAAATCTTCCCGTCTGGTGGTAATAAAATAGTATGATAAGAGGCAAGACCGAAAACAGTAGTAAGTTTTCCATCTCCATCAAAATCTGTATCTAGTGATCCATTCACGTTATACCGGGCAAGAGCAAACATGTATTGACTGCTTCCCTGGGTGTATCCACTAACTACAATTTTTCCGTCGTTTTGAACAGCAACACTAACGGCTTGGTCTGAACCGCCGAAATCTGTAATTGCCTGCCCGTCTCCATCAAAGCTATTATCAGGCGTACCATTTGTGTTATACCGGTTAACAATAAAATCATTATTCTTATTGTAGCCTACTGCAATGATTTTGTTATCACTTTGAACGGCTATGGAGGATATATAATTATTGGAGCCAAAACTTACTCTTCCTGATACACCAAACGAATTATCGAAACTGCCATCCGTATTCAACAGGATCATTCCCAGGTATGAGGCTACTACTATTTTTTCATCGCTTTGAATAACAGCGGTATAATCTATAAGGCCAGGATTGTAATCTGGTACTGCCACCCTGCCATTTCCATTAAAACTATTATCTAAACTGCCATCAGCATTATAACGTGCAACTACAAGGCTTGAATTTCCGGAAAGTAAATGGTGTCCTACAGCCACGATTTTTCCATTTGGAAGCACTACTATGGATGTAATGGAATTTGATCCACCATTAAAATCGGTGAGCACTTCTCCGTTACCAAAGGTCTTATCTACCGACCCATCCGGGTTGTACCTGGTCAAAGAGAATTGTGCTGGAGTGTTGAGGCTAAGAAACGCTGCTTTGCTTATAAGAAATTTACCATCAGGTTGTATTGCAATAGCGCTGGCACTTTTATTCAGCAGCGTTAACAGCCCTGCCTCAGCAAAAGTAGGATCAAGTTGTCCGGCAGTAGCCAGGCAAGTTGTTGCCGGCATCATGAAAAGGAGGCCATACAACAAGGTTTTTAAAAGTGAAAAAAGTTGTAAAGGTTGAAAGAGGGCATAAATTTTTCTTACGGCAATTGAATGCAGGTCATGCAGGGTTGTATACATAAATATGGCTTTAGCAATCTAAAAATTCGTTTTCAGCAGGTATGAAAGTGTTACAAAGGAAAATTGGAATTAATAACAGAAGCTCTTTATCGGTAAAAAAGAAATTTCGTTTTAAAGAAGAATAAATCAAAACTATATATAAAAAAAATAAGATGCAAAGTAAAAGTTTAAATATTATGTAAGGCAGAGTTTGTTAAGTTAAGGAAGTATTCAGATAACTGAAAATGGCATTCTGCTTGGAATGTAAGGTGGTAGAAATTTAATTAAAATAAACTACTTACCAGTATGGAAGGAGTAAGTTTCGCCGGACTAATTCCGTAACGAAAATGTAATCTGCACTTTTAGTTGAACAAAGTGCAATACTATTTTTGATCTGTACTTAAACTAAAATGATTAATATAATAAATAAATAAAATTAAAAATATTTTGAAAACTTAGATATTAAAAAAGTAATAATTAAATTCATACTTTAGGAATTCGATTATATAAAAGCCCATTTGAAATGGGTTGAAACAGAATTCGATAATATGGTGAATTTAACTTCATCATGCAACATAAAAGACTTGAAAGGTGGTAAAAAAGGCACTTTAAATATTGAATAATTATGCTAACAACCCTTACTAAAATTGGTGAACAATTAAGCCAAAATCAAAATGAATGGGCGGATATAATTGATGTTCCAAAAATTGATTCTAAAAAGGAAAATCTTGTTGCTAGGTTTATTTTTAACTTGGATGAAAAGACAATTAAGGCAGAAATAAGCGGAGAATACCAAGCGAAATCACCTTTTATACACAAAAACATTAAGATAAAGGATAGAAATGGAAAATATAGTTATGTGTGTTGTGAAGCTGACAATATATTTAAGATAGAGAAATCATTTTTTGGTAAAGTAAATAATAAAGGAAAGGAACCCATTCAAGGCGAATTTAAAGAACGGATTGACAATAAATATCAGAATTTGAAAACTACAGATTTATACAAAATATTTGTACCTCTGTTTGAACTACGTTCAAAATTTCTAAATGAAAAATGGGCTGAGCTAGATACGGTTAATAAAGACTTGTTAGGCAAAGACTATAATAAGGCTGGTATTAGAAGTAAGATTGTACTAATCTATGCTTGTGTTATTGCAAAAGAATTAGGCATTGAAAATACTACACCAATTTATGAACTCAAAGGCTTTGACGATTTTATTCGCTTTGACCGTTTGACAAAGTCAACTTCTGATAACCAAAAAGTTAGTTATGCAACAGGAATTCCTAAACAAAATGTAATTGGTGTTGAATTCTCCACCCGGTACAGTTTCAATTATATGTTTGTAAAGGAAACGCTTAATTATGCATCCCAGTTTAATAAAGATAACTTCCCTAAAAATTATCAGGTTAATTCAAATGAACAATTGTATTTGGAACGGGCATCAAAATATTTATTAGAAAATCAAAAGGTCAATATTGCTAATATAAGTCATTGTATTATTCCACAATTTTTAAATAACACTGAAGTTGATTATGAGGTGGTTTTGCAAAAGGCATATAAAAAATCTGACTTATTATTTCAATCAAGAGAATATATAGATGCCCTGACCTCAATTCGTGATGGTACTGATGAAGCGGAAATTTATTGGATTAATTTTTTAGCTTTTGAGTCTGATGGAAATTCTTTCAAAACCATCAATCTAATTAAAGATATAACGATTACTCATTTTGAAAGGGTAATTCGAGAACTTCATACAATAGACGAAAAGTTTAGGAAACTGGGTTATGCTGTTGATTGGGAAGGTGTAATGAGTGAATTTAAATATAAAGAAAGAAAAGTTTTTGATTTTAATTTTTACACTATTTACCAAATTGTTCCCCAGAGAAAGGACAAAGAAAAGAAAAATGACGCCTTAAGTATTTTTAAAGCAATTTTAGAAAAGCGTCCAATAGAAAAGCAAGTATTATTTAAACACTTTGTAGATTTGGTATTATGCCACTTTTTTAAAAGATATGAAGCATTTAAAAATGTAAAACGATTTGGAGATGATTTTTTCGACTTTGCAATTAGAGATGCAGTGTTTAAATACATGGCTTTTTTTGAATTTTTGAAACAATTAAATTTAATTAAGAATATGGAAAGTGTTAATCAAGATCAAATAATAGATGAAATTGAAAGCCTTGATGAGAGTACTAATCAAATTTTAGAGTACCAGCAAAAGATTGATAAATTTTTTTTTCAAATGAAATTTAGTTCTTATCAAAAAGCATTGTTTTACTTAGGTCGGATGTTAAGTTCTGTAGCATATATTCAAAAAGACAAAAAGAAAACGGTTTTGGATAAGTTAAATTTTAACGGTATGGATAAAACAGATATTTTACGCCTTAGAAATGCTTTAATTGAGAAAGCTAAACAGTATAAAGAAGTCGATAAAGTTATTTTTAATGATGCCCGTTTTAATGAAAACTTTGATTATAATAATTGGGTAGATGATAGCAAGAGAAATATAAATTCACATGAAGCTTTATTTTTTATTTTAACAGGTTATTCCTTCGGTATTAAAGCTAAAGAAACCAACAAGTAAATAAAATACAAAAAATTTAAAAAAGAAATAATGCCAATTATTCAGAACAATTCCGATTTCTTGTTTCTTTATGATGCTACTCTTTGCAATCCCAATGGAGATCCTGACCAGGAAAATAAGCCCCGTATGGATTATGACACAAAAACAAATTTGGTAACAGACACTCGTTTAAAACGGTCTATTCGCGATTATTTAAAATCTGAAGGGGTTGAGATTTTTGTAGATATGGAAGGTGACAACAAGGTAAGCCCGGATACGAAACTTAAAAATGTGATTAATAGAATTTTCAATAATGAAAGTGATGTAAATGACCTTTTTATTGAAAAGCCAGTCTTTAAGGAAAAATTTGTTGAGGTTATAAAAGATAAGAAAGATGCTGATGGATTTTTTAAGCATTTGCAAGACAAGAAAAATATTGAACTTAACAGCTATATTTTAGCTCAATTAGTAAAAAATAAATTTGTTGATATAAGAATGTTTGGTAGTGCTTTTGCTGTTGGCGGCTTTACTAAAGCTTATACAGGATCAATTCAAATCAATTGGGGTTACTCAGTACACCAAGTTGATTTAGTTGAAAGTAATTCTATCGTGACAACAATGAATGATGGTAATAGCACTTTTGGAAAAGATTATCGTGTTTATTACAGTTTGTTGGCTTTTAATGGAACAATTAATAAATATGCTGCACAACAAACAGGTTTGACAGAAGCAGATAGAGAGACATTTAGAAATGCCATTTGGAATGCAGTGTCTGCAAATCCCACGCGCTCAAAACTAAATCAGTATGCTAAAATGTATATAGAAGTTTTGTATAATGACGGCTTCTCAAATGGTTATTTTGGAGATTTACGTAAGTATGTCGAGGTAAAAACTACCAAGGATAATGTAAGAGAATTGCAAAACTTAGAAATTGATTTTATAAAATTAAAGTCATTGATTGACGAGAACAGGGGAGAGAACAAACCTATTAAGGACATCTATATGAAAAAACATACAGAAATAAATTTCTAAGCTTACATGGAAGTTATACAGTTAGACCTTAAAGGTAAAATGGCTCATTTCAGAAAATATTATGCTAACAATACATCCATGTCTTTTAGTATTCCTCCAAGAACAACAATAATGGGTATACTTGCTGCAATACTTGGAATTTCTAAAGATGAATATTACGAAGTATTGGCATCTAACAAAATTAGAATAGGCATAGCATTATGTTCACCAATTAAAAAGTCATTTCATCGACTGAACATGTTAAGTATCAAAAGCTTGGGTAATTTGAAAGTTGATTTAGAAAAAGAACGTTCATTTGCCTCTGATTTCCGGGGAACAGGAGGAAGGATACAAACTCCCTTTGAAATAGTAACAGGGTATAATATTCAAAATGATGAGGTTTGGTACCGCATATTCATTTCTTGCTTTGAAGAGGGAAAGCAAATATTTCATAAGCTTAAAACATGTATTTTAAATAAACAAAGCCATTACACCATATCTTTTGGTGTTGCTGGTTTTTCTGCTTACATCTCTGGCACTGAATTTTATAAAGATGAAGCAATACAAGAGAGAAGTATTCAAAATCATTATGTTGAACTTAACTCTGCTGTTATTTCTGACAATGTCTCGTCATTAAAGTTTGAAAAGCAAGATGATTACAGCTTTATAGAAGAAGAGCTAATGCCTGCTGATTTTGTTGCCAACTATAACAGAGAAGTGTCTAAAATGAATCGGGTTTTATTTACTCATAATGCTTTACCGTTAAGAGTTGTATACTCGGGTGTTTATTTTGTATTGCAACATATTTACAACATTACCTTTTTAGAAAATGGATAATATTTTTTATTCTCATTCCAAAGAAACACCTAATGGGAAAGTAGGAACAAAACGCTTAAATGTTCATATTGAAGGCGTATCACAAAAAGCAATTGGGAATTTTTTACCTAACACAAATTTTAGCATACCTTCAAATCAATTGATAGATTTATTGAAGAATGTTTGTAAGTTCCATGATTTAGGAAAATTTACCGAATATTTTCAATCCTATTTATTAAAAAATGGCAAAGTTGACAGTGAACTAAAAAAACATTCACGAATAGGTGCATATGTGATTTTTGAAAAATATAAAGGAAATGAGAGTTTAATCTTTTCTATTTTTGCTTATTTTCTTATCATCAGTCATCATTCTGATTTGATTGATATTCTTGAATATGGTTATAAAGAAGAAAGCAATTCAATAAAGTACAAGGAAAGCTTTGAAGCACAAAAAAATAGCATTGTAAATTCTGTTAAAGAAATTAAAAAAGAAATAGATTATTCAGACCTCCCTGAATTATTAAATATTCCCAAATTTAATAATTATAGAAAAGAGGTTAGGAAAATTCAGAAAGGCGAAGCTGATATTCAAAATTACTTTCTTATTAATTACTTATTTTCTTTATTGATTGAAGCGGATAAATTAGATGCTTCTGATACGCCAGTTTATAGTAGAAAGCAAATTTCAATTAGTTGTGTTGATGAACGTTTAAGGGGAAGCGTTAATGAATTACGTAATAATGTACGGCGAACTGTAATTGAAAAATTACAATTATCAGATATTTTGACCAATCGAATTTTTACTCTAACAGCTCCTACGGGTGTGGGAAAAACATTAATTGCATTAGATTTTGCTGTAAAACTTCGCGAGAAGGTTCATCAAACAGAAAACTTCTTACCTCAAATTATTTATGCATTGCCTTTCATCAATATTATTGAGCAGGGTTTAGATGAGTACAAAAAAACGATGCCGGGGGTTGAAATTTTAGCTCATTATCAATATGCTGACATATTAGAAAAAAGGGAAATGGATAACGAAGAAGAAAAACATTACAACAATCGATTAATGGAACTTGACACGTGGCAAAGTGATGTAGTGATAACTTCATTCGTACAGTTTTTTCATACGCTTATTGGCAATCGTAATAAGATACTTAAGAAGTTTAATCATCTGGCTGGTGCTATCGTTATTTTGGATGAAGTGCAAACATTAGGTTTGGAGCAAGTTCCCCTTATAGGAGCCAGTTTGTATTACTTAACCAAATTTTTAGGGACAAGAATTCTATTGATGACAGCAACAAAACCTAAAATTTTCGAATTAGCATATCGTGAAATTTTAAATGAAGATAGGAATAAAAATAATTTAGATGAACAAGATAAAACTTTCTTTAATAATGGTAAGCCAAAATATTTGGAATTATTGCACGACAACAAAAATATTTACGAAAGCTATAAACGTACTATGATTGTTCCAGTAATTGGAAACAAATTGAAAAATGAACATGAGTTTATTGTACAGATTTTTTCAGATAAATGGTCTTATGATAAATCCTGTCTTATAGTAGTAAATAAAGTAAAACGAAGTATAGATTTATTTAGTGCGGTAAAAACATATTTAGAGAAATATGAAAAAAGGAATTCTATCTATTACCTTTCGACTAATATAGTTCCGTGTCATCGTTTAGCCATTATAAAAAATATAAAACAGGATTTAGAAGATGGATTGAAACCTATTTTGGTATCAACACAGGTTGTAGAAGCTGGTGTTGATTTAGACTTTGATATGGGCTTTCGAGATTTAGCTCCAATTGATTCTATTATACAAGTAGCAGGACGTATTAACCGTCAGGCTAATCCTCAAAATCCAGAAAGAGAACACTTGCCTTTATATGTAGTTGACTTTGGAGACTGTGAAAAGATTTACGGCACAATTACGCAGCTGCAATCAAGAAAAGCATTAGTGGGTAAAGACCACATATTAGAAGCCCAATATTTAAATTTAGTGAATGATTACTTCAGTGAAATTTCTGATAAAAGCAGCTTTGATTGTTCAACAAGGATATTTGAAGCAATGAAAACACTCAAATATGATGGAAATAAAGAGGAGTTGTCTGTTTCAAGTTTTGAAATTATTAAAGAACATAATAACGTAAGATCAGTATTTATTGAAATTGATGAAACAGGAACTAAGGCAAAAGAAGCATTTTTAGCCATAATAGAAAAAAGCACCAAAGAAGATGCCAGTGTGAAAAAACATTTTTTTGATATAAACTTTAAAAAGGATTTTAATCAACGAATAATCTCTGTGCCTAAGTATTATACTAAAGGGTTAGATTCAATAGATTCTAAGGTTGAGAATATCCTTTTTGTTTCCAGTGAAGATTTATTAAGGAGATATAATATCGAAACAGGCTTTATCCGTGATACCAATATTACAGAACCTCATACAATGATGTTGTAAACTCTATGCACAGCCCCATCAACCTTACTATCATCCGTTTTCCTGAAATACGACTTCCAGCCCGGGATGCACATAAGTTAAGAGGATATTTCGGAACAATGTTTCATCAACATTCACCACTACTTCACAATCATTTGGAGAGCGGAGATAGTGCTTACAGGTATCCGCTTGTTCAGTATAAAGTTTTGGATGGTGTACCAACATTGGTAGGTTTAAACGAAGGCGCTGAATTGCTTATCAGTTTATTTTTAAATATAAAAGTGCTGGAGATAGGAGACCGATCATATCATGTTTATCAAAAAAATATTGAAAGCAAAATGATTAATATTGGTTTATCAAACGACTTGCATGCCTATAATTTTAAAACACTTTGGATGGCTTTGAACCAACAAAATTATGCAGTATTCATAACTGAAGATGAGGCGCAGCAAGTAAAACATCTTAAATCTATTTTAACAGGTAATATTTTAAGCTTTTATAAAGGAATGGATTATTGGGCAGAAGGAACTATAATGGCAAATCTAAAAATTACTAATCAGTGCGAAACACAATTTAAGAATAATGCGATGTTAGCTTTTGAAGGTGGATTTATAACGAATGCGTTATTGCCTGAAACAATCGGATTAGGCAAGTCGGTATCCAGAGGTTTTGGAACAATAGTTAAAAGTCATTAGATAACTAAATACATCGTCAGTATGAAGTAGAAAAATATCTTCTCCACTAAAGAGTATATTTTAAAGTAGAATAAACTTATGCAATTAAAGTCTAACTTTTATCAAACCATACGGCAACTGGTTAAGCAGGCATATTCAAGTGCAAAAGCAAGAGAATTGTAGCAATGCCGCTTGGCCTATAATATTTTTTTATTAAATTTATTTTCTATGCAAACCTGTTTCGACACTAATTTAACTGTCTTACGTTCTATGAGAGGAATTTAAAGTTCATTTAATTCTTATGCAAATTTACCTGAATACATACGGAACTTATCTGCATGTAAAAGACGATATGTTCGAGATAAGGATACCTGCAAAAGATGCAGAATCTACCAAACAGCATATTGCGGCACATAAGATTTCCTCTATTATAATGTGTACATCAGCCGCGTTAAGTACCGATGCTGTAAAACTTGCACTTATTAATAATATCGATATAATTTTTACGCAGTCCGATGGTCATCCTATAGGCAGGATCTGGCATAGCAAATTAGGAAGTACTACTAAAATAAGAAAAAGACAGTTAGAAGCAAGTCTGGGTAAAGAAGCAGTTGCATTTACTAAGTTATGGATTCTTGACAAAATGGCCAACCAGTTGGAATTTATAAAGGATTTAAGAAAGCATCGTGTTCAAATGACAGAATACCTAAATGATAAAATCAGTAAGATGGAAAACCTGATTGTATCATTAAGTAATTTAAAGGCTGAAAAAATTGAAGAAATTGCTGATACTATCAGGGGATTAGAAGGTACTTGCGGTCGCTTATATTTTGAAACGATCAGTTATGTTCTCCCGGAAATATACCAGTTTAATGGAAGAAGCACCAGACCTGCAAAGGATATGTTTAATGCTTTTATAAATTATGGATTTGGGATCTTGTATTCTAGAGTAGAAAAAAGCCTGATGATTGCAGGGCTTGATCCTTATGTAGGGTTTCTTCACAGGGACGATTATAATCAGAAGAGTATGGTATTTGACTTCATTGAACCTTACAGGATTTTCGTTGAAACAGCTGTTTTTAGATTGTTTGCTGCTAAAAAGATAAATAAAGCCCATATAGATGAAATTACAAATGGAGTAACATTAAATAAAGAAGGTAAAGAGTTATTGGTTACGTCATTAAATAATTATATGGATGATACGATTCGTTATAAAGGAAGAAACCAAACCAGAGTAAATGCTATGCAGCAAGACGCTCATGTTTTCGCAAATAGCTTAATTTAATATAAAGGATAGCATACTTATAACTTAAAATAATTTGCATGATTGTATGGGTTCTTTATGATATCGAGGATGATAAAATACGATCTAAAATAGCCAAGTTTTGTAAACAGGCTGGTTTATACCGGGTGCAATTTTCTGTATTTCTAGGTACTATCGACTTAAATCAAAAAGATATTTTGACATTGCAGATTGAAGCTTTAATTGATGTTGAAAAGGATTCGGTATACATTTTTCCCATGTCGAAAAGTGAATTACAATCTACAGCATTACTTGGAAAGGCTTTTGATAAAAAAATGGTTACTGATGAAGTTAAGGCATTGTTTTTATGACGTTGACACCTTCTCATATTATTGAATATTTGTACTGTCCAAGGTTTACCTATTTTGAATATGTATTATCTATACCACAATATGAAGAACGTAAATACAAAGTTAAACGTGGTCGTGAAATACATGATGAGAAATTAGAGCAAAATAAAGAATATCTAAGGAAAAGGATAGGTGCGGTAGAAAGATATAAGGACCAATATCTTACTAATAACTTACTTCGTGGAAAAATTGATGAGGTCTTAAAACTTGAGGATGGGACTATGGCGCCTTTGGATTACAAGTTTGCCAGCTATGATGATAAAATCTATGAGACTTATAAAACGCAAATGTTTTGCTATGCCTGGCTTATCGAAGAGAATTATAATTGTAAGGTTAATAAAGGGTTTTTAGTATACACAAGAAGTTCAAATAAACTCGTGGAAGTAGCTATCAACGAATCCGATAAACAATTAGTGAAACAATGTGCAAAGGATATCGGATTTATTATAGATAGCAATTTGTTTCCTAAGGCTACAAAATACAAGAAGAGATGTTTAGATTGCACATACCGGAATATTTGTATCAAATAAGCGGTGCCGGACAGCAATTTATTAAAACAAAGTGAAAAACAAGACACAAGTGACAGGTAATAAATCAATTATGGATCCGGAAATTATTAAAAATCTCATGAAAACAAGCTCTTTGACATATTGGAAAGTTAAAAATAAGCTACTACTGTTTTATGATAAAGGGTTAAAAGTGAAAGTTTTACAATATAAAACGGCTTGTTGAGCACCATCCAGAATAATAAGGATTGAAACTAAGAATTGTTACATCTATAAGAGTATATAAAAATGGCTTGTTGAGCACCATCCAGAATAATAAGGATTGAAACGTTGCATTAGAATGGAGGGTTTGGAGCGCCTCCGTTTACTTGTTGAGCACCATCCAGAATAATAAGGATTGAAACACAAACTTCGCTTATGCTTATACGGTAGTATACCGTACTTGTTGAGCACCATCCAGAATAATAAGGATTGAAACAAAAAATTAAGATCCTTATCAACATTTTCAGGGTAATCTTGTTGAGCACCATCCAGAATAATAAGGATTGAAACGGAAATGTGGTAGCTACTCAGGCGCGACCTTTCTTCTCTTGTTGAGCACCATCCAGAATAATAAGGATTGAAACAAAGAAAGTGTTGCTGATGGGATGGCTGCTACTTATTCTTGTTGAGCACCATCCAGAATAATAAGGATTGAAACATAATCTTTATACTGGAAATAATGTAAGCTCCTATTCCTTGTTGAGCACCATCCAGAATAATAAGGATTGAAACTGGATCAAGTGGATTCAGCAATGTTTATCCAATACCATCTTGTTGAGCACCATCCAGAATAATAAGGATTGAAACAAGAATCTTCAAAGCCCGGGTTAGAAATCTTTATTGACTTGTTGAGCACCATCCAGAATAATAAGGATTGAAACGAAAGCAATTACCAGGCAATTGTAAAACATGGTGTGTCTTGTTGAGCACCATCCAGAATAATAAGGATTGAAACATAAATCGTCATACTTCAATAAGTCTGGAAAGAACCCCTTGTTGAGCACCATCCAGAATAATAAGGATTGAAACCCGACCCATATTATGGTAGGGTGGTTATGATTTTTGGTCTTGTTGAGCACCATCCAGAATAATAAGGATTGAAACTTAATGGACAAGTTGATAACTCAAATGCTACTACAGCTTGTTGAGCACCATCCAGAATAATAAGGATTGAAACAGAAACTGCTCGACGACAAAGCGCGGTTTCTTAAGTTCTTGTTGAGCACCATCCAGAATAATAAGGATTGAAACATGCCCCTATTTCGATGCAGGTTGATTGATGCAACTCTTGTTGAGCACCATCCAGAATAATAAGGATTGAAACCAAATATCCGCAATACTGTAACGAATGTCAATAACCTGCTTGTTGAGCACCATCCAGAATAATAAGGATTGAAACTAATCCTTTAACAAATAGGACGCGACCAGCCATAATCTTGTTGAGCACCATCCAGAATAATAAGGATTGAAACATCAACACATGGGTTTCAAACATCGGTAGGCAAGAAACTTGTTGAGCACCATCCAGAATAATAAGGATTGAAACGATTTGTATATTACATACACATTAACCCTTATATTTCTTGTTGAGCACCATCCAGAATAATAAGGATTGAAACACAAAACGGATATAGGAATGACGGTTTACAGGGATTTCTTGTTGAGCACCATCCAGAATAATAAGGATTGAAACATGAAGTCACGCGATATTACAATAGCTAATAATATTAACTTGTTGAGCACCATCCAGAATAATAAGGATTGAAACCTCTGGTGGAAAAGATAGTATTGTATTACTTGATCTGCTTGTTGAGCACCATCCAGAATAATAAGGATTGAAACAATACTTCACCCAAGGCATTAAAAACTCTTTCAGGTCTTGTTGAGCACCATCCAGAATAATAAGGATTGAAACTTAGAAAGGGTATACAAAGGGTATACAACCCCTATTCACTTGTTGAGCACCATCCAGAATAATAAGGATTGAAACACAATTTGAACTACTGTCATGATTGGGTGACAATCCACTTGTTGAGCACCATCCAGAATAATAAGGATTGAAACATTCTAAAAAACATTTAATTGTAGGTAGAAATAGTGACTTGTTGAGCACCATCCAGAATAATAAGGATTGAAACCAACAGTATCAATATCTGTAAAAGGATCAGATGTTGGACTTGTTGAGCACCATCCAGAATAATAAGGATTGAAACTATGCATGCGTAATAACGGTGCGAAACCACTTGAAAGCTTGTTGAGCACCATCCAGAATAATAAGGATTGAAACATGCTAACTGAATCAGTATTCTGATTGCCGTGGTCTACTTGTTGAGCACCATCCAGAATAATAAGGATTGAAACTGAAAACAGTCTGCCCGTAACCCCTTTGAATTAAAGCTTGTTGAGCACCATCCAGAATAATAAGGATTGAAACCAGCTTCCAAATAATCTTTGATTGTAGTATCAGGCTCTTGTTGAGCACCATCCAGAATAATAAGGATTGAAACAACGAATCCGACATCCCGCCTCCGGTTGCATTTTGCCCACTTGTTGAGCACCATCCAGAATAATAAGGATTGAAACCCAACATAGTCGAGTGTTGCATCAACCGCCATAAGCCTTGTTGAGCACCATCCAGAATAATAAGGATTGAAACCCGCTTCAATCTCCCGGCTATACTTAAAAACCCATGTCTTGTTGAGCACCATCCAGAATAATAAGGATTGAAACCAGGTGGCATCCTGAAAGTTGAACTGATTGAAATTTGACTTGTTGAGCACCATCCAGAATAATAAGGATTGAAACTTGTTAGCCAGGCCGACCAACATGACTTGCCCCAACTCTTGTTGAGCACCATCCAGAATAATAAGGATTGAAACAATCCAGGTGATTACACAATAATATAATTATATGAGCTTGTTGAGCACCATCCAGAATAATAAGGATTGAAACTCAACTACAGGAACTGGTCCGTGGAGCTTCCAAACGCTTGTTGAGCACCATCCAGAATAATAAGGATTGAAACTTTAGATCGTTATTCATCCAACGAGCCAATGCACCGCCTTGTTGAGCACCATCCAGAATAATAAGGATTGAAACTTATATCAACAACTATTTAACGAAAATAATAATTATTCTTGTTGAGCACCATCCAGAATAATAAGGATTGAAACTCAAATCCCTCACCGGTGAGTTTTAATGAAGGTACTCTTGTTGAGCACCATCCAGAATAATAAGGATTGAAACTTAATATGTAAACCTACGAGCAACTGCATATTGTTATTTCGTATCAACATCCTGAACTTGCAGCTGTTTCCAGTGATGAGGAAGAAGTTCTTTGACTTTATTGATAGGGTGTATAGATATTCTGGTGAGTACA
>JAABUN010001283.1_pt1 | contig 57192 bp, 63 predicted proteins | sample 5559311 | NCBI WGS metagenome assembly JAABUN01 (sample SAMN10711877, study PRJNA513370) | rock metagenome | isolation source: Antarctica rocks | place: Antarctica: Victoria Land, Siegfried Peak sud
GCAGCGGTCTCCTCGAGCTCGGGCGGCGACGATGCCGTCAAGCTTCGCGACGTGACCTACGACAACGTCAACAAGATCGTCGACGAGATGAACGGCCTCATCGACGACAACACGCGATGACCTGGGACCTGCAGGGCCGCACCGTCTTCGTCACGGGCGCCGCCCGCGGGATCGGCGCCGACTCCGCGCGGCGCCTGGCCGCGCGCGGCGCGAACGTCGCCCTCGTGGGCCTCGAGCCCGAAGCGCTGCGCCGGGTCGCCGCGGAGATCGGCCCGACAGCCGCCGCCTTCGACGCCGACGTCACCGACGTCGCGGCGTTGGAAGCCGCGGTGCGCGACGTGGTCGAGCGCTTCGGCGGCATCGACGTCGTGGTGGCCAACGCCGGGGTCGCGCCCGTGGGAACCGTCCTGACCATCGACCCCGACGCCTTCGAGCGGACGATCGAGGTCAACCTCCTCGGCGTCTGGCGCACGGTCCGGGCGACCCTCCCCCACGTCCTCGAGCGCCAGGGTTACGTCCTGTGCGTGGCCTCGGTCGCCGCGGCGGTCCACGGGCCGCTGATGGCCCACTACTGCGCGAGCAAGGCGGGAACCGAGGCCTTCGCGCAGTCCTTGCGCTCCGAGGTCGCCCACAGGGGAACGCGCGTCGGCGTGGCGTACTTCAGCTTCATCGACACCGACATGGTCCGCGACGCCTTCGCCCACCCGGCGACCACGGCGCAGCGCGACGCAGCCCCGCGGTGGTTGACCAAGCCGCTTGCGCTGTCAGAGGCCGGCAAGACGATCGAGGACGCCGTCGTGCGCCGCGCCGACCGCGTCATCGCCCCGCGCTGGGCGCGTCTCGCCCTCGTGCTGCGCAACGCCCTCCCGGCCCTGGAGTCCGCGCGGGCCCGCCGCGATCCGGCGCTGCGCGAGACGATCCGCGCAGCGGAGGCGGCGGCCCTGTCGGCCGACCCGCCGCCGGCGGCCAGCGTGCCCGCGCGAGGCCGCTGAACGTCTCAGGGCGCCGCCCCACCCCGTAACGCCGCTGCCTCGGCGGCCAGCGTCCCGTTCTGCACCGCCGCCCGGAGCCGCGCCATCAAGCGCGCCAGGAACGCGAGGTTGTGCAGCGTGAGCACGCGCATCGCTGTCAGCTCGTGCGCCTTGAGCAGATAGCGCAGGTACCCGCGCGTGAAGCCGGGGGCGCACGCCGGGCACGGGCAGCCCTCCATCAGCGGCTCCTGCGAGTCGCGCCAGCGCGCGCCGGTCAGGTCCACCCGCCAGCGCCGCTCGGGGTCCGGGACCAGCGCCATCCCGTGGCGCCCGATGCGCGTGGGCATCGCGCAGTCGAACGTGTCGATTCCCAGCTCGACCCCGCGGATCAGGTCATCGACCTCGCCGATCCCGAGCAGGTGGCGGGGGCGATCCTCGGGCAGCGCGGCGGTGGTCCATTCCACCACCTCGTACATCTGGTCCTTGCCGTCGCCGAGCGAGCCGCCGATCGCAATGCCGTCGCACGCCGACGCCGCGATCGTCTCCGCGGACTCCACGCGCAGATCGCGATGGACCCCGCCCTGGACGATGCCGAAGACGAGCTGATCGCCCGGCCCGTGCGTCGCGTGCCAGTCGAGGCAGCGCTGCAGCCAGCGGTGCGTGCGCTGCGTCGACCGCGCCGTGTACTCGCGGCTCACGTGGAACGGCGTGCACTCGTCGAAGACCAGCGCGAGGTCGGACCGGAGCGCCGCCTGGATCTCCATTGACGTCTCCGGCGCCATGAACTTCTGCGAGCCGTCCCGGTAGGAGCGAAAGCGAACACCCTCCTCGCTGATGTCGTCGACGCGGCCCGCGCGTTCGGTGCCGCTCGCGGCGCGGCCTTTGACCTCGTCGGCGACGGTCCCGTGCCCCATCGAGAAGACCTGAAAGCCGCCGGAGTCGGTGACGATCGGCGCGTCCCACGCCATGAAGCGGTGCAGACCGCCGAAGTCGCGGATGCGCTCGTGGCCGGGATCGAGGAACAGGTGGAACGTGTTGCCGAGCACCATGTCGTAGCCGAGGTCGGCGACCTCGGCGGGGAGCAGGCCCTTGACGGTGGCCTTGGTGGCCAGCGGCACGAAGGCCGGCGTGCGCACCGCGCCGTGCGCGGTCCTCAGCACCCCGGTGCGGGCCCGCGACGCCGGGTCGCGCGCCGTGATGGTGAAAGGACGGTCGGGCAGCGGGCGAGGGCTCAGCCGCAGGGCGAGTGGCCCGTGCACGTCGTCGCGACGGGGGCCATCCTCTCCCAGAGGTCCCCGAGCTGCTGCTGCTCCTCGGGCGTCAACCGGTCGAGGTAGAGCTGGCGGATCCCTGCGAGGTGGGTCGCCCGGGCGGCCTGCAGCTTGTCGTGACCCACGGGGGTCAGCTTGGCGAAGGCTCCCCGCGCGTCGCTGGCGCAGGAGACGCGCTCGATGAGACCCTCCCGCTCGAGGCGGTCCACGAGGCGGGTCAGCCCCGATCGGCTCAGGATGATCGACGAGGCGAGGTCGCACATGCGCATGCGCTCACCCTCGGCGTCGGCCAGGTACATGAGCACCTCGTAGGAGGTCAGCGGCAAGCCGTGCTCGGCCTCCAGCTCGGCGTCCATCGCCTTCGTGAGCGAGGCGTGGACCCGGAGCAGGCCTCGCCAGGCGCGGAGCTCCGGCTCAGAGAGCGCGGCGGACGATGGGGTGGTCGCGACGGTGGCCATGCGGGATCAGGTTCCTTGACTGCGCAACGACCGTAGCACTTGGCGCGGCGCCGGGGTCCATCTGGTTGCCCGCGCAACATCCCAGTATGGTTGCGCACGCAACTTCAACCAGCCTCGAAACCAGGAGCCCGTATGCCCTCGAAGATCGCCGTCGTCTACTACAGCTCGACCGGCCACGTGCACGCGATGGCGCAGGCCGTCGCCGCCGGCGCGCAGGAGGGCGGCGCCGAGGTCCGCATCCGCCGCGCGCCGGAGCTCGCACCGGAAGAGGTCATCCGGGGCCAGGACGCGTGGCACGAGCACTACCTCGCGACCAAGGACACCATCGCCGAGGCGCAGCTCGCCGACCTGGAGTGGGCTGACGGATACGCGCTCGGCACGCCGACGCGCTACGGCAACCCGACCGCCCAGCTCAAGCAGTTCATCGACACGACCGGCCCGCTGTGGGCCGCCGGCAAGCTCGCCGACAAGGTCGCGACGAGCTTCACCTCGGCCCAGAACGACCACGGCGGCCAGGAGTCCACGATCCTCGCGCTCAACAACGTCTTCTACCACTGGGGCGCCGTCATCGTTCCCCCCGGGTACACGGACAAGGAGCTGTACGCCGCCGGTGGCAACCCGTATGGGGCGTCCTTCGGTTCGGGCGGCAGCACGGACGGGCTGAGCGACGAGGCCAAGCGCGCCTGCCACATCCAGGGCAAGCGGCTCGCGCTGTTCGCCGACAAGCTGGCCGGCGGCCCGGACGTCGCGTAGTGGCCCGTCTCGAAGGCCTGCACCACGTCACGGCGATCACGGGTGACGCACCGGCCAACGTCGACTTCTACGCCCGGCTACTCGGCCTGCGGATGGTGAAGAAGACGGTCAACTTCGACCAGCCGGACGTCTACCACCTGTACTACGCCGACGAGGCGGGCACCCCCGGATCGGCCCTCACGTTCTTCGAGTACCCCGGGGCCGCCCCGGGGCGCCCGGGGGACGGGATGGTCCACACGATCCAGTGGCGCGTGGCCTCCCCTGGGGCCATCGCGTTCTGGCACGAGCGGCTGAGCGCGCGTGGCGTTGCGGTCGACGGCCACGAGCGTTCGCTGCGCTTCGCCGACCCCGAGGGCCTCGGACACGAGCTGCTCGCGGTCGAGGTCAGCGACGCGCCGCTCGCCGCGCAGGCCCCCGACGTGCCGCCCGAGCACGCGCTGCTCGGCTTCCACGGGGTACGCGCCTACGCGAGCGCGCCGCAGGCCAGCGCGCCGCTGCTCGAGGCGCTCGGGTTCGCGCGTGACGACGACGACGAGGCGTGGGTCGCCCGGGGCGAGCAGCGCCACGGCGTGCTGACCTACGACCCGCCGCCCGCGCAGCGTGGTAATCCCAGTGCAGGGACCGTCCACCACGTCGCATGGTCGGCGGCCGACGACCCTGAGCTCGATGCCTTCCGCGAGCGGGCGGGCAAGGGCGGCGCCCGGCCAACCCCGATCATCGACCGGCAGTACTTCCACAGCGTCTACTTCCGCGAGCCCAGCGGCGTGCTGTTCGAGCTGGCCACGCGCGACATCGGCTTCGACGTGGACGAGCCGCGAGAGACCATGGGCCAGTCGCTCCTGCTTCCGCCCCAGTACGAGGCACGGCGTGCGGAGCTCGAGCAGCGGCTCACACAGATCAGCAACCCACGCGGGGAAGGCTGACCGCCCGTGGCGCTGAGCGGGTTCATCCCAACCGTCGCGGGCTGGTCCGCGACGCCGGCGCAGGAGCGGGCGGGCCTGCCCGTCGCGCTCGCCCACGGCACGCAGGACCCGGTCATCTCGGTCGACTTCGCGCGCAGCGCCCGCACGCAGCTCGGGGCGGCGGGTGTCGACCTCCTCTACCGCGAGACGCCCATGGGTCACACCATCGACCCGCGGGTGGGGCCCGAGATCAGCGCGTGGCTGGGCGCTTTGCCACGAGCATGAGCGTGTGGCCGAAGCTCGCCGCCCTCGGTCGTGCACCAATGCCGTCGATTGACCGCAGCGCGCGTTGAACGGCCACGGGCAGCCGCCGCCAGGTGTAGGTCACGGCCGCCAGCCGCGGGTCCAGCCCGGCGCCACGAGCCTCGGCGGCCAGACGTCGCGGTGACAACGGGACGTCATCAGCCGTCCCATGCACGGTCTCGCCTGCGCCCACCCGGTTGGCCAGTGCGAGCCCCGCGCCCACCGGGTGCCACGCGCCAGGCTCGACGGCGATGGCCACGCCACCCGGGCGAAGCAGCCGCGCCGCCTCCGCGAACACGGGGGCCAGCGGCTGCTGGAAGACGACGTGGTGCAGGACCAGCCGGTACAGGACGACGTCGAAGCTCGCGTCCGGGAGGTCGTGCAGCTCGCCCGCGCGGCCTGGCGCGGCAGCGTCCGCGCGACCTCCCTCGACCACCCAGTTCGCCCGCGCTGGATCCAGGTCGTTGGCCGTCAGGCGCCAGGCCGGCGCCGGGAACAGGTGGCGCCCCGGATGCCACCCCGCCCCCACGCTGAGCACCTCGCCGCCCAAGAGCCCGACCCCGCCGAGCACCCGCCCCAGCAGGATCTGCTCCCGGTGCTTGGTCCACGCGTCGTGGGCTTCGAGCGCCGCACTCGATGAGATCCGGTCGAGCAGGTTGTCTGGGTCGTAGGGCTCGCTCACGCGATGAGCGAAGCGCCCGTCATCTCAGCGGGCTGCTCGATCCCGAGCAGCTGCAGCAGCGTCGGGGCAACGTCGGCCAAGACGCCGCCTTCGCGGAGGTCCACCGAGGGGTCGGTGACGACGAGCGGTACCGGGTTGAGCGAGTGCTGCGTATTGGGCGAGCCGTCGGGCTCGAGCATGTGGTCCGCGTTGCCGTGGTCGGCGGTCACGACGCACACGCCCCCGCTCGCGCGCACCGCTTCGAGCACGTCGCCGAGGCACGCGTCGACGGCCTCGACCGCCTTCACTGCGGCGGGGATGACACCGGTGTGCCCGACCATGTCCGGGTTGGCGAAGTTGATGATCGCGAACCGCGGGCCGTCGGCCTGCCACGCCCCGATGAACGCGTCGGCCGCACCGCGGGCGCTCATCTCGGGCTTGCAGTCGTAGGTTGGCACGTCGCGCGGGGACGGCACGAGCTCTCGCCGCTCCCCGGCGTACGCGTCCTCCTCCCCGCCGTTGAAGAAGTACGTCACGTGCGGGTACTTCTCCGTCTCGGCGACGTGCAGCTGCCGGCTGCCGGCCTGCGCGATGACGTGCGCGATCGTCTCCTTCGGCCGCTCGGGCGGGAAGGCGACGGGGTACGGGAAGCCCTCCTCGTACTCGGTCAACGTCGTTATCTGCGCACCCGCACCGGCCAGCGCCGGCACGATCTGACGCATGCGGTCGGGCCGGAAGTTGAACGTGATCACACGGTCGCCAGGCGCAATCCGCCCGTCGTCGCCGCCCACCTGCGTCGGTTCGATGAACTCGTCGGTCTCCCCGCGCTCGTAGGCCGCGCGCACGGCGGCCTCCCCGCTGCCCGCGCGCAGCTCGGCACCCTCCGCCAGCAGATCAAGGGCCTTCTGCGTGCGCTCATCGCGCTTGTCGCGGTCCATCCCGAAGTAACGGCCGATCACGCTCCCGACCCGGCAGCCCTCCCAGCCATCGACCTGCGCGAGGAACCCCGCCCCGCTGCGGGGCAGCGTGTCACGCCCGTCGGTGAAGGCGTGGACGATGACCTCGCCGACCCCGGCGTCGCGGGCGCGCGCGACGAGCGCCTCGAGGTGCTCGAGGCTCGAATGCACGCCACCGTCCGAGACCAGGCCGACCAGGTGCAGGCGTGGCGCCCCCTCCATCGCCGCGTCCAGCGCCTCGTTGGCCGCGCGCTGCTCGAGCAGCGCCTCGTCGATGCGCACGAGGTCCTGCTTGACCACGGACCCCGCCCCCAGGTTCAGGTGCCCGACCTCGCTGTTGCCCATCTGCCCCTCGGGCAGTCCGACCGCCGGCCCGAAGGCGGTGAGCTGCGTGTGCGGGCACGAGGCCCACAGCGCGTCGAAGACCGGGGTGTCGGCCAGCGTGACCGCGTTTCCCGGGCCGGGCTCGGCGAGCCCCCAACCGTCGAGGATGACCAGTGCGGCCTCAGGGAAGACGGTCACCGCCGGGCGGCGCTGACGATCGCCGCGAACGACTCGGGCTCCAGCGACGCACCGCCCACCAGGGCGCCGTCGACGTCCGCAAGGCTCAGCAGCTCGGCGACGTTGCCGGCGTTCACCGAGCCCCCGTAGAGGATCCGCGTCGCCTCCGCAGGCCCCTTCGCCCGATCGGCCACGAGGGCACGCACGAAGCCGATCGCCTCCTGGGCCTGCTCCGGCGTGGCGACGACGCCGGTGCCGATCGCCCAGATCGGCTCGTAGGCGATCACGACGTCGGCGAGGCGCTCGGGCGCGAGCCGCTCCAGCCCCTCCTGCACCTGATGGCGCAGGCGCCGCTCGGTCTCGCCGTTGAGGCGTTCCTCCTCGGTCTCCCCGACGCACAGGATCACCCCGAGGTCCGCGGCGAACGCGGCCTCGACCTTCGCGGCCAGCGCGCGGTCGTTCTCACAGAACAGCTGACGCCGCTCGGAGTGCCCGAGCACCACGCCGTGGACGTCGTGCTCGACGAGCATCGGCGCGGAGACTTCACCGGTGAACGCGCCGGAGTCGGCGTCGTTCATCGTCTGCGCGTAGACCTCGACGTTCGAGCCGCGCGTGGAGTCGACCATCGCCGCAAGCGCCAGGAACGGCGGGCAGATCACGACGTCGACCCCGTCGGAGTCCGACACCCGGGGCAGCAGCCCGGAGATGAAGGCCTCGGCCTCCGCCACGGTCTTGTGCATCTTCCAGTTGCCCGCGATCAGCGGGGTGCGAGCGGTGCTCATGACGCCTCCAAGACGGCGACCCCGGGCAGATCCTTGCCCTCGATGAGCTCGAGCGCCGCGCCTCCCCCGGTCGACAGGTGGGTGACCTGATCGCTCAGGCCGAACTGCACGAGCGCCGCGGCGGAGTCGCCGCCGCCGACCACCGTCGTGCCGGGCGCGGCCGCGACGGCCTCGGCGACCGCGCGGGTCCCCGCGGCAAAGGGTTCGAGCTCGAAGGCGCCCATCGGCCCGTTCCAGAAGACGGTTCGCGCGCCGCCGATCACCTGGGCGTAGCGGGCGCTGGTTGCGGGCCCGACGTCGAGGCCCATCCAGCCGGCGGGCACGTCGACCCCGTCGCTCTCGCGACGCTGCGCGCCGGCGTCGAAGCGGTCGCCCAGCACGAGATCGGTGGGCAGCAGGAGGTCCGCCTTCCCCGGGTGCTCGGCGTCGGCCAGCGCGCGTCGCGCGGGCTCGATGCCTTCGCTCTCACACAGGGAGTCGCCCACCTCGTGGCCTTGGGCGGTGAAGAAGGGGAAGCACATCGCCCCGCCCACGAGGATAGTGTCGGCGCGATCAAGGAACGCGTCGATCACGCCGATCTTGTCGGTGACCTTGGCGCCCCCGACGATCGCCACCACAGGCTTGGCCGGAGCCTCGAGGATGCCGCGCAGCGTGCTGACCTCGCGTTGCAGCAGCAGGCCTGCGGCGCGCTGCCCAGGGGCGAACAGGCGAGCCACCCCCTCGGTGGACGCGTGGGCGCGATGGGCGGCGCCGAAGGCGTCGTTGACGTAGGCGTCCGCCAGCGCCGCGTAGCGGCCCGCCAGGGCGGGGTCGTTCTCCGTCTCCCCCGCCTCGAAGCGCACGTTCTCGAGCATCACGACCGGGCCCTCGGGAACGGCGTCCAGCGAGTCGGCCAGCACGACCTCGGTCCCCAGCAGCTCGCGCAGGCGCTCCGCGCACGGCCGCAGCGAGAGCTTGGGGTCGCGCCCCTTCGGCCGCCCGAGGTGGGCGGCCAGCACGACCTTCTCGGCGCGCTCACGCAGCGCCTCGATGGTGGGCAGCGCCGCGCGGATGCGCGTGTCGTCGGTGATCTTGCCGTCGTCGTCGAGGGGGACGTTGAAGTCCACCCGCACGAAGACGCGCCGCCCGTCGACGTCGAGCTGGTCGAGCGTCCGCAGCGACACGCGGCTACAGGACCTTCTGCACCAGGTCCACGCAGCGGTTCGAGTAGCCCCACTCGTTGTCGTACCAACTGACGACCTTCACCAGCGTGCCCTCCATGACCGAGGTGAGCCCGCCGTCAACGATCGAGGAGAACGGGTCGGTGACGATGTCGGACGAGACGATCGGGTCCTCGGTGTAGCGGAGGATCCCCTTCAGATCGCCCTGATCGGAGACGGCCTTGAAGGCCGCGTTGACCTCTTCGACACTGGTCTCGCGTTCCGCGACAAACGTGAGATCGACCATCGACCCGGTCGGAACGGGCGCGCGGACCGCGAAGCCGTGCAGCTTGCCGTTGAGCTCGGGAAGGACGAGGCCCACGGCCTTCGCGGCACCCGTCGAGGTCGGCACGAGGTTGATCGCCGCGGCCCGCGCCCGGCGCAGGTCTGAGTGCGGCGCGTCCTGTAGGCGCTGGTCGGCCGTGTAGGCATGGATCGTGGTCATCAGGCCGTGCTTGATGCCGACCGCCTCGTGGATGACCTTGGCGAACGGGGCGAGGCAGTTCGTCGTGCACGAGGCGTTGGAGATGACGTCGTGCTGCGCGGCGTCGTACTTGTCGAAGTTGACCCCAAGGACCACCGTGAGGTCCTCGCCCTTGGCCGGCGCGGAGATCACGACCTTCTTGGCGCCCGCGTCGATGTGCTTGGCCGCGTTCTCGCGGTCGGTGAAGAACCCGGTGGACTCGATGACGACGTCGACGCCGAGGTCACCCCAGGGCAGCGCCCCCGGATCGCGCTCGGCGAGCACCCGAAGCTCCTCGCCGTCGACCGTCAAGCCGGTGTCTGTGGCCTCGACAGTGCCCGGATACGGCCCGAGGATCGAGTCGTACTTCAGGAGGTGGGCGAGCGTCTTGGCGTCGGTCAGGTCGTTGACCGCGACCCACTCGATGGCGGCGCCGCTGGCCTGGGCGGCCCGGAACACGTTGCGGCCGATGCGGCCGAATCCGTTGATGCCGACGCGTACGGGCATGGGTGATGACCTTCCTGGGTTCAGGGTCTGTGACAGGGGCGGGCGGCGGGAATGGGCCGCCCGGCGGGGCCTAGGACCCTATCTCACCCGTGGGGGCGCTCGACGTCGCGGTGGGCGACCTCGACGAGCAGGCCCTCCCGGCCCGCGTACCGCTGCGCCAGGTGCTCGGCGATGGCCACCGACCGGTGCCGGCCCCCGGTGCAGCCCACGGCGACCATCAGGTGGGCCTTGCCCTCCTGCAGGTACTGCGGCAGCAGGAAGTCCAGCAGCGGCACGAGCCTCCCGTAGAGCTCGTCCAGCTTGCCCTCCCGCGCGACGTAGTCCACCACCCGCGGGTCGCGGCCCGTCAGCGGCCGCAGCTCGGCGACGTAGTGCGGGTTGGGCAGGAAGCGGACGTCGAGCATCAGGTCGGCCTCGCGCATGGGCCCGTGCTTGAAGCCGAAGCTCTGGAAGGTCACCGCGAGCTTGACCGCCTGCTGGCGCGGCAGCATCTCGTCGGCGATGCGGCGCCGCAGCATGTGGGCCTTGAGCCCCGTCGAGTCGATGACCAGGTCGGCGCGCTCCTTCAGCGGGGTCAGCAGATCCCGCTCCGCGGCGATCCCGGTCGACACGCTCGAGGCGAGCGGGTGGCGCCGACGGGTCTCCTTGTAGCGCGTGTGCAGCTCCTGGTCGTCGGCGTCGAGGAACAGCACGCGGTGGCTCAGCCCGACCTCGCCGAGATCGTCGAGCACGGCGGTGAGCGCCTCGAAGTAGGCGCCGCCGCGCACGTCGGTGACCACCGCGGCGCGGGCGACCTTCGACCCCGCGTGCATGAACAGGTCGACCAGCCCGCGAATCATCTCCGGCGGCAGGTTGTCGACGCAGAAGTAGCCCGCGTCCTCGAACACGTTCATCGCGGTCGACTTGCCGGCGCCGGAGAAGCCGGTGATGACCACGAGATCCTGCAAGTGCGTGGCGCCCGGGGCGACGTCCGGGGCGTTGGGCTCCTCGGTCACGGACATGGCGCCAAGTGTGCCGGGTCAGCCAGACGTTCGGTGCAGGAAGGTGTACATCTCGCGCGCGGTCTTGCCGGGCAGCCCGGGCACGCACTCGAGCTGCTCGCGCGACGCGGCGAGGATCGCTTCCGGCGACCCGAAGTGGGTGAGCAGCGCGCGCTTGCGCGTCGGCCCGACCCCCGGGAGGTCGTCGAGGATCGACGTGGTCATCGCCGCGTCGCGCCGCGTGCGGTGATGGGTGATCGCGAACCGGTGGGCCTCGTCGCGCAGGCGCTGCAGCAGCTGCAGCGCCGCGGTGTCGTGCCCGAGCACGATCGGCTCGCGCCGCCCCGGCACGAAGATCTCCTCGATCCGCTTGGCCAGGGAGATGACGACCACCCCACGCGAGCGGAAGCCCTCGAGCGCGCGCACACCGGCGGACAGCTGGCCTGGGCCGCCGTCGATGACCACGACGTTGGGCAGCGTCGCGAAGGACTCGTTGCGCTGCGGGTCGTGCGGCGACAGGTCCTGCTGGCGCTCCCACTGCGCCAGGCGGCGGCCCAGCACCTCCTCCATCGCGGCGAAGTCGTCGGGCACCCCTTCGGTCGTCCCGCGCACGTTGAAGCGCCGGTAGTCGGACTTCTTCGGCGCGCCCCCCTCGAAGACGACCATCGACGCCGTGGTGTGCGTGCCCATGAGGTTGGAGATGTCGAAGCACTCGACGCGCAGCGGGAGCGTGTCGAGCCCGAGGACCTCCTGCAGCTCGTCCAGCGCCTCGACGCGCTGCTGGCGGCGGCGCTCGTTCTTGAGCTTCTCCTGGTCGAGCGCCAGGCGCGCGTTGCGCTCGGCCAGCTCCAGGATGCGCCGCTTGTCACCGCGCTCGGCGACGCGCAACTCGACCGTGCCGCCGCGCCGCTGGGTCAGCGCCTCGGTCAGCGCCTCGCGGTCCAGCAGCTCACCCTGCACGACGATCTGGGCCGGGATGCTCACGGCGCCCCCCGCGTAGTACTGCAGGACGAACTCGCGCGCGACCTCCCCGAGCTCCGCCTCGGCAGCGTTGTCGAGGTAGAAGGACTGGCGGTCGGAGAGCACGCCGTCGCGGACTTGGAAGACCTGCGCGTTGGCGTCGGTGCCGTCGACCGCGACGGCAACGGCGTCGAGCGTGCCCACCGCCTCGTTGGCCACGCGCTGGCGCTCGAGCAGCGACTGCACAGCGCGCAGGCGGTTGCGCTCCAGCGCCGCCTGCTCGTAGTCCTGCGCGGCCGCGGCGGCGTTCATCTTCGCCTTCAGGTCGCGCTCGATCTCGCGGTAGCGCCCGGACAGGAAGGCGATGACGCTGTCGACCGACTCGCGGTACTCCTCCTTGCTGACGTAGTCCACGCAGGGCGCCCCGCAGCGTTTGATGTAGTAGTCCAGGCACGGCGACCCGGTGCGCCGCCCCGGCACCGCCCCCTGGCACGACCGCGTGTTGAAGATCTTGCCGAGCAGCTCGAGCGTCCCCCGCACCCGCTTGGCGCTGGAGTACGGGCCGAAGTAGCGTCGGCTCGAGCGGTGCTTCTCGCGCGTGAAGTAGATCCGCGGGTAGTCCTCGTCGGTCGAGATCGCGATGAACGGATAGGACTTGTCGTCGCGCAGCTTGATGTTGAAGCGCGGCCGGTACTGCTTGATGAACCCCTGCTCCGTGAGCAGCGCCTCGACCTCGGAGGAGACGAGGATGAAGTCGACCGACTCGATCGCGTCGACCATCTCGTAGGCCCCGCGGGTCACCGGGTTGGAGAAGTGCGACGCCACCCGTTTCCTGATCGAGTTGGCCTTGCCGACGTAGACGACCTTTCCCTTCGCGTCACGGAAGAGGTAGACCCCGGGGCCGTCCGGCAGCGTCTTGCGCTGCTCGGCGAGACGGGTGCGCCGACCCTCCGATGTCGGCGTCGAGGCCATCCCCCGTCACGATAGGCGCAGGAGTAGCCTCCGCGCATGGGCTCCGCGATCCGCACCTGTCCGCTGTGCGAGGCCACGTGCGGCCTGGAGATCACCACGCAGGACGACGAGGTCGTGCGGGTGCGCGGCGACGCCCACGACGTCTTCAGCCACGGGTTCCTGTGCCCGAAGGGGGTCTCGCTCAAGCAGCTGCACGAGGACCCCGACCGGCTGCGCGCCCCACTGCTCAAGCAGCCCGACGGCAGCTTCGCCCCCGCGACGTGGGACGAGGCCTTTGCCGTGATCGCCGAGCATCTGCCGGCGGTCATGGAGGCGGGCGGGCGCGACGCCGTGGCGGTGTACCTGGGCAACCCCGCGGCCCACACCATGGCGCCGGTGCTCTACGGGCGCGTGCTGCTCAAGGCGCTCGCAACGAAGAACATCTTCAGCGCGTCGACCGTCGACCAGTACCCAAAGCAGATGGCCAGCGCGCTGATGTTCGGCAGCGGGTCCAGCGTGCCGGTCCCGGACCTGGACCGGACCGATCACCTGCTCATCCTCGGCGCCAACCCGCTGGCCTCCAACGGCTCGCTGATGACCGCCCCCGACGTGCGCGGGCGCCTCGCCGGGATCCAGGCCCGCGGCGGGAAGATCGTCGTCGTCGACCCGCGCCGCACGCGCACCGCCCGGATGGCCGACGAGCACGTGTTCATCCGCCCGGGCACCGACGCGCTGCTGCTCTTCGCGATCGTGCACGTGCTCTTCGACGAGGGACTCACGGCCGACGGCGCGGCCGACGGCGCCGGTGCGCTCTCGCTCTGCGACGGGATCGACACCGTGCGGGCGCTGGCGCTTGACTTCCCACCGGAGGCGACCGCCGCCGCCACCGGGGTCGCCGCCGACGTCGTGCGCCGCATGGCCCGCGAGCTCGCGGCCGCGCCGACCGCCGCCGTCTACGGGCGGATCGGCACGACGACGCAGCGGTTCGGCACCACGGCTTCCTGGCTCGTCGACGTGATCAACGCACTGACGGGGAACCTCGACCGCCCCGGCGGCGCGATGTTCACCGCTCCGGCCGCGGGCTCGCCGACGACGCGCGGCGCGCCGGGGCGCGGCCGCGGCGCCCGCTTCGGCCGTTGGGGGTCGCGGGTCCGCGGGCTCGGCGAGGTCTTCGGCGAGCTTCCGGTCGCCGTCCTCGCGGAGGAGATCGAGACGCCCGGCGAGGGCCAGGTCCGCGCGCTCATCACGATCGCGGGGAACCCGGTGCTCTCCACCCCGAACTCCGAACGGCTGACGGCCGCACTCTCCGAGCTCGATTTCATGGTCAGCGTCGACATCTACGTCAACGAGACGACGTGGCACGCGGACGTCATCCTGCCGCCGCCCTCCTCGCTCGAGCGCTCGCACTACGACCTCGCGCTGTACGGGTTCGCAGTGCGCAACGTCGCCAACTACTCGCCTCCGGTCTTCCCCCGGCCTGACGGGATGCCCGACGAGTGGGAGACGCTGCTGCGGCTGGTCGGCGTTGCCACCGGCCAAGGGCCCGACGCCGACGTGGGCGCCATCGACGACTTCGTCGCGCTGGAGGCCGTGCGCCGCGAGGTCGCCGACGAGCACTCGCCGCTCGCGGGCCTGGTGGCGGAGGAGGTCCTTGCCTCGCTCGCGCCCCGGGTCGGGCCGGAGCGCCTGCTCGACCTCATGCTGCGCAGCGGGCCCTACGAGCTGACACTTGCCGACCTGGAGGCCGCGCCGCACGGCGTCGACCTCGGGGCGCTCGAGCCCCGGCTCCCGGGCGCGCTGCGCACAGCCTCGGGGCGGGCCGAGCTCGCCCCGCCGGAGATCGTGGCCGACGTCGAACGGCTGCACGCCGTACTGGAGGAACGGGTCAACGGTCAGATCGTCCTGGTCGGCCGTCGCGACCTGCGCTCCAACAACTCGTGGATGCACAACCTGCCGATCCTGGTCAAGGGCCCCGAGCGCTGCACGCTGCACGTCCACCCGCGCGACGCCGCGCGCGTCGGCCTGCAGGACGGTGCCACGGCACGGGTCACCTCCCGGGCCGGCAGCGTGGAGATCGTCGCGGAGGTCACCGAGGACGTGATGCCGGGCGTCGTCTCGATCCCTCACGGCTGGGGCCACGACGTCGCCGGGGCACGGATGGACGTCGCGCGGGCCAACGCCGGCGTGAACGCAAACGTGCTGACCGACGAGAACGCGGTCGAGCCCCTGTCGGGGACGGCGATCCTGAACGGGATCCCCGTGGAGCTCAGCGCAGCGCTCTGAGCGTCTCGCCCAGCGCACGGGCGTCCTCGAACAGGGTCTCCCGCAGCGGCGGCGAGTGCATCGCGGCCGACGGGTGGTAGAGGGGGAACAGCGTCCGCTCGGGCGTCTCCAGGACCCGGCCGTGGACCTCGGAGATCTTCAGCGTCCTGTCGGGCGCGAAGCGGCCCAGCGCGTGGCGCCCGAGCGGGACGAGCAGGCGCGGCGCGATGACCGCCAACTGCGCTTCGAGCCACGGCCAGTGGTGGCGGACCTCCTCGACCTTCGGGTCGCGGTTGCCAGGCGGGCGCGCCTTGACGACGTTGGTGATGAAGACCTCGTCGCGGTCGAGCCCGGCCGCCTCGAGCAGGCGGTCCAGGAGCTTGCCGGCGGCACCTACGAAGGGCCGGCCGGTGCGGTCCTCGCTGGCCCCGGGCGCTTCCCCCACGATGACGATCTCGGCCTGCGGGTTGCCGGCGCCCGGAACGAAGTGCTCGCACGTGCGGCACGGCTCCTGCTCGCACGGCAGGTGGTCGCGGATCTCTCGGGCGATCGCGTCCAGCCGCACCTGAGCGCCGGCGGCGGCTCCGCCCCCGGGCTGGACGCCGGCGCTCATCCGCCGAGCCCGTCCATCGACAGCTGCTGCTCCCCCGCCGGCCCCGCCGGGCCGCGCTCGGGCTCCGGCCCCGGATCCTGGCCGAGGATCTCGCGCATCTTGCGCGCAGCTGCGGGCGCGTCGTTGCCCCGGTTGTTGTTGAACATCGTGCGAACGTCGCGGGCCTGTCCGGCAAGCGACGCCACACGCTCGTGCACCTCGCCGAGCTCGGCGTCGTCGTAGACGTGGCCGAAGCGCTCGGCCACCGTCTTGCCGCTCACGTAGCCCGCCGCGTTGCGGCCGTGCAGGCGGAAGTACGCGAGGTCGTCGCGGGTCACGGCGTTGACGGGCGGCATCATCGTCAGGGCGTTGCCCTGCGGCGCGTCGACGCACACGAAGGCCGCCTCGTGGTCGTCGAGCCAGCGCAGCGTGTCCTGCAGGCGGTCCTCGTGGACCCATGCGCGGTGGCGGAACTCGACGGCGACGCGGTGGGGGCGCAGCCCGTCGATCACCGGTGCAGGCGGTCGAGCCGGTCGTCGGCCTCGCCCTCCCCGGGCGCGAAAGACGGCGAGAGCTGCAGCAGCAACGACGAGAGCTTGCCCGCCTCGGCCAGCGGCTCGACAGCGGCAAGGGTGTGGGCGACCATCTCCTCCTGGAGCCCCTCGGTCAGGTGGACGCGCCCACGCCGGTTGACCTCGGCCATGCCGCGCAGCTCCGGCGGCAGCGACTCGGGCGGCGCCGCGTGGTGGGACAGGACCCGGTGCAGCTTGACGTCGAAGGAGAACCGCTCCGGGGTGATCGCCGCCCAGCGCTCGACGGTCTTCGTGTCCGGCAGGGCGTAGAAGGACGCGTTGACCTCGACCGCCTCGAAGCGCTCGGCGTACCAGGCGAGGCGGTCGCGCGCGGGCATCGACCTCGGGTACCACTCCTCGACGAAGCCGGGGTCCGCCCAGCTCGAGGTGCCGACGGTGATGTGCCCGGCCACGCAGCGTGAGCTACCCGCCGGCCCCGCCGGTAACCGCCCGCTGGGCGCGGAGTACGCCCCTCCCATGAAGCTGCTGTCGCTGGCCTACTGGACCCTGATCTGCGTGACGGCGCCGTTCTTCTTCCTCGGCGCCGTGGTGATCTTCGCGGTCACCGCCCTGATCGACCGGCGGCGCATCGTCCTGCACCTCTACTCGTGCGCTTGGGCCAGCTTCTTCGTGGCGCTCAACCCGCTCTGGCGCCTGCGGATCTCGGGTCGCGACCGGCTCCTGTGGCGCGGACCGGCGGTGCTCGTGGCCAACCACGCCTCGCTGGTGGACATCCTCGTCCTCTTCGGGCTGTTCCGCCCGTACAAGTGGGTCTCCAAACGCGAGAACTTCAAGATCCCGTTCATCGGGTGGAACATGACCCTCAACGGCTACGTCCCGCTCGTGCGCGGCGACCGCGCGTCGGTGGTGACCATGCTCGACCGCTGCCGCGTGCTGCTGGCCCAGGGCAGCCCGATCCTCATGTTCCCCGAGGGCACGCGCACCAGGGACGGGCACCTGCAGCCGTTCAAGGACGGGGCCTTCGAGCTCGCCCATGAGCTCGGCCTCCCCGTGATCCCCATTGCCGTGCACGGAACGCGCCGCGCGCTGCCCAAGCACGGCCTCGTCCTTCGCAACCACATCGATGCGCACGTCGAGGTTCTCGAGCCGCTGGATCCGGCGGCGTTCGCCGGGGCGGCGGAGCTGCGCGAGGCGGCGCGTGCGCGGATTGGTGGCGCGCTGGGGGAACCAGGGGAGCCGAAGCCCGCCGGGGTGCCGACTCCGCCTGCGGCGGCCGAGCCGGCGGCCGAAACGGTCCGCAACCGCGGCTGATCGATCAGCGGAGCGCCGCGAACGGTACGGCGCCCGGACCGGCCGCACCTCCCCTCCCGCTGATCGGACGTCATCGCACCAGCCGGATCTCGAGCCCGCCGGTTCCGCCGGCCGGATCGCCCGCCCCGCCCATGAGGCCGAGGATCTTCGCCACGTAGGCGGCGGTCTCCGGGTAGGGGTGTGAGCAGTTGCACCGCGCGACGGCGCCCTCGCCCGCGTTGTAGGCGGCCAGCGCGAGCGGCACCGAGGCGAAGCGCCGCAGCAGATCGCGCATCAGGTGCGCCTGGGCACCGATCGCGTCAGTGACGTCGTAGGGGTCGCCGAGCCCGTACTGGCGTGCTGTTGCCGGCATGAACTGGGCGATGCCCTGGGCGCCGACCGGCGAGCGCGCGAACGGGTTGAAGCCGGACTCGACGTAGAGCTGTGCGGCCAGCAACGCCGCGGAGACGTTCCAGCGCTGGGCGGCGCGGGAGATCGCCGGCGCCAGACCAGCGGGGACGAACCCGGGCATCGCGCGGTGGCGCCGCCCGTCGGACGCAGTCGTCGAGCCGGTCGACGCCGCGTTGTTCGCGAAGCCGTAGTGCCAGGGCTCCCAGGCGTAGCGCTTGATGAACCCAAGCTTGGGCGCGTGCTCCGCCAGCCACCGATAGGCCGAGGCCGGACCGAGGTCGAGCTCGGTGCCCAGCCGGTGCAGCGATGTGCCGGGGCGCGCCACCCAGTGCGGGTCCGGGTGCGCCGCGAACAGGCTCGCCTGCTCCACGTCGGAGCGAAACGCGCTGACGACGACGAGCGGTATCCCGTCCTCGCGCGCGCGGGCGTACAGCCGGTCGAAGGCCTGCGCGACGTCCGGCCGCATGGGCTCCCCCTGCCGCCGCGCGAACGGCCCGCGGTATTCGCCCGCCGCCCCGGTGCCCCCGGGCGCGCCCCCGCCCGGGGGCACCAGCTCGGCCTCAGCACGCACCGCGAGAGGCGCCGTGGACCGCGCGCCGACGCGAACAGGATCGCGGACCGTCACGCGGATCCGCACGGGGGCGATCGGATCCGCGTCCGGGAAGGCGACAGTCACCTCCCTGGCTCCGTTGGCCCGCGCCGTCCGCATCGCCGCTGAGCGGGCCAGCCGGAGGAACGCGCCGCGCTCGAGGTGCCGTGCGTTGGGCTCGTCGTCCCCGAGCAGGACCGGTTCGAACAGCCGCCCGTAGGCGTCGTGCATCACGCGAGCCGCGGCGAGCGCGCCGAGATCCGCAGCACGCTGGCGGTCGCCTTGGCCCGCCACGCCCTGCGCGACAGCACCGAGCACCAGCGCGCCGACCACGATCGCGAGCAGCACGCCGACCAGCACCAGCAGGGCCTGGCCCGACTCGCCTCGCGCCCGGGTCATACAACCGCCCGCGCTGCCGTCAGCATCGGGGCGCGCAAGCCCGGAGCCACCGCCACGCCGGCCTGCGCCAGCGCTCGCGCGACCCGGCCCACGGCGACGACATGGGCCGAAGCGCGGTCGGCGGGTAGCCCGACGAGAGCCAGATCCGCCAGGCCCGCCGGTGCACCCGGGGCGGCGAACACCAGGACGTGATCCTGACCGCCGACCAGCGCCGACAACGCCGCCCCTCTGGGTCCGGCCACCGTCAGGACGATCGGCACCCCACCTCCGGCGGCCATGATTCGCTGCGCCTCGACCGCAGCAGCGCTTTCCTCGGCGGGCAACTCGACGCGCGCCAGCCGCCCCGTTGCCATCGCATCGTGACCCCGGTCGGCGAGGCGAGCCGCCAGCCGGCGCGCCCCGAGCGTCGCCGGCGCCGCCCAGCCTCCGACCGGCTCCCCCGGGCCCGACCACGACAGGACCAACGCGCACGGCGTTCGCCCCGCCCGCGCCAACGCGATCCCGATGGCGGCGCCGAGCGCTGCCGCGTCGTCCCCGGACGCCAAGACAGCGACGGATGGGTACGCGGTATCGACCCCGATCGTCTCGGGAGCGGGCGCACGTGCGGGCGCGACGAACCAGGCGCGTACCCGTACGCCGATTCCGGAGCCGGCGGGCGGTCTCACCGCGCCGCCCCCGCCACTGCCGAGACTTCGGCGGTCAGCAGCCCGGCCACCCCGGGCAGAACCGCCGCCGGCGCGAGCCGGACACGCACCCGGGAGCCGTCGACGCTCACCCGCAGGCGCCGCACCACGCCCGGATCGAGCGCGCCACGGGCCGCCTCGCGGGGGTCTTCGCCCTGCAGCATCCCGACCGCGCCCGCCTCAGCGGCGTGCCCGGCGAGCTCGTGGGCCTTGCCGGCGGCGAGCAGCTGCCCGGCGCCGAGCGCCACCACCACCAGCAAGGGCACCATCCCGATCAGCTCGACGGCCGCCTGCCCTGTCTCATCGCGCAGCGCCACCACGGCGGCTCACCGATCCTGCGGCGCGAAGCGCGCCTCTGATGTCACCGATCCGACCCGCGCGCGGGCCAGCACGGCGGGCACACGTATCGAGACGGAGACCCCGCCATCCGCGCGGTCGCGCACCCGCAACCCGCGCTCGAGCCGCCGCGGCAGCACTGCCCGCGCGGCGGCTGCGCTGTCGGTGCCCAACGCCCGTGCCCGTGCGGCTGACCGCGCCGCAGAACCGGCCAGCGCCACGGCCTGGCCCGCGACCACCGCCTGCCACAGCCCGAGCGCGAGGACCACGAGCAGCGGCAGCAGAGCGACGAACTCGACCGTCGCCTGCCCGGACTCCCCTGTGCGCGGCCGTTGCATGACCGCAACCGTGCCGGCAAACGTGTTGCAGGGCTACCGCGTGGTCGTCACAGATCTGCGACGAAGCCCCGGCCCAACACGACGATCAACCGCCCGCGGCGCTCAGATCCCGTACTCGCGGTGATGGCGATAGACGAGGTAGACCGCATACGAAGCCCCCCCGACAAGCGCCAGCCAGAGGAGCGTGCCGGCGCCGCTGGCGAACAGGCGGCCACGGGCCGCCATGGCCAGCACGGCCACGCCCGTGGCTCCGTAGAGCAGCCCGCGGAAGCGGTTACCCAGCGAGAACAGCGTCACTCGGTTCTCCCGGTAGAAGCGCCCGAGGATGAGCACGAGCAGGACGTTGATGGCCAGCGAGAGCAGCACCGCCACGAACATCGCCGACGTGCCACCGCCCGGGAGGAAGTGGACGGCGGCCGCGATCGCCATGACGATCGCAACGTTCCGGGCAGTGGTCGCGTTCACGCGGTCAGCCTACGCAGACGGACGGCCTCAGGCTCAGAACGCTGCGGGCTCGGCGATGCGCTCGCCCGCCTCGACGTGCACGTCAGGCCCAGCGGGGGCGAGATCGCCGAGGTCGGGCAACGCGTCAGCGCGCTCCGGGGCAAAGCGGTACCCCACGCCGAAGTGGGTGTGGATGTAGCGCCAGCCCGGCGAGGCCTTCTCCAGCTTCTGGCGCAGCTTGCGCACGAACACGTCGACCGAGCGGTCACCGCGAGCCATCGCGTAGCCCCAGACGCGCTGGTAGATCTCCTCGCGCTCGAGCACGCGCCCCTCGGCGCCCGCCAACAGCTCGATGAGCTCGAACTCGCGCCGGGTCAGGTCCACCGACCGCTCACCCGCGAAGGCCTGGAAGCGATCGGAGCGGATCGACAGCTCCCCGGCGAGCACGGGGCCGGCGGTGGCGCGCGGCTCGGTCCTACGGCGGCGGCGCACGACGGCCTCCACCCGAGCGATCAGCTCCTCCGGGTGGCACGGCTTGGTCAGCCAGTCGTCGGCACCGAGACGCAGGCCGCGCACGCGCTGGGCGACCGTTGATTGGCCGGTGCATACGACGACAGCAAGGTCAGGCATGCCGACGCAGAGCTTCTCGAGGTACTCCCAGCCGTGCGGGCCGAGCATGGCGAGGTCGAGGACGACGGCGCTGATGCGCATCGACACCAGCGCCTCGATGGGCACGGGGCTGGCCAGGGTGCGGTGCTCCCACGACAGTCGCCCCAGGCGCTTGGTCAGCACCTGCAGGAACCCGGAGTCGCTGTCGATGATGGCGATCCGCGGCTGCGCGGCGCCCGGGGCGTGAGCCGGGCGCTCAGCGTCAGCACCGGCGAGGGTCCGTTCGATCATCGGCGCGGAGTCTAGGGCCCGGACACGATGGCGTTGGCACGAATCCGCCCCGTGATCACAGCCTCTTCACAGGTGAATCCCCGCAACGTGCGGTCAGAATGGCCCCGTCAGCGCCGCCGGGGCACGAGGGACACCGCGAAGGCCGCGATCAGACCGGCGCCGAGCACCACCCCGCCAAGGTCCCGCCACCATCCGTCGGGCCCGGCGGCGGCGCGGACCGTCACGGCGACGAGCACCGCCCCCGCGATGCCGGCCGGCAGGCGCCAGGTCTCCCCCAGCAGGAGCTTGCGCAGCGTGCGCAGGAAGGTCACGGGCTCACGCCCACGGTGCCGAGCGGCGCGCGGGTCCCGACCCCGCGGGCCAGCAGGTGCGTCAGCGCCTGGGAGACCGCCACCCACACGATCAGCACCGCCACCAGCGCTCCCTCGCCCAGCGGCCAGTCCACCCCAAGCCCCTCGGCCGCGAAGAACGTCCCGAAGGTCGTCAGGACCAGGCCCACGACGTACTTGAGCTCGGTCTCGGGGAGCGCGCGCAGCGGCCGGTGCAGCACGACTCCGATCGCGACGACGAGCAGGAACGCGGCCCCCGCGCCGACGACGGCAGGCGCCAGCCCGCGCGGCCGCGCTCCGAGGGCCGTCACGATGAGGATCACCTCGACCCCCTCGAGCGCCACCCCCTTGAAGGCGACGGTGAACCCCGCCCAGTCGAAGCGGTCCGCGCGCACCTGGTCGACCGACTCCAGCGCCTCCTGCTCCTCGAGGAACTCGTCGTAGGACGACGACCGCGCGCGCCGGCCGGCCAGGCGCAGCACGCCCTTGCGCAGCCACTCCATCCCGAACAGCAGCAGCGCGATGCCCACGACCAGCGACAGCCCGCTGCCCTCGACGCGCGCCAGCAGCACCGGCCCGGCGAGCACCGCCAGCAGTCCGCACGCCGCGCACGCGGCCACCGCGCCCAGCACGGCCTCACGGGTGCGGCGGCTCACGGCGACGGCCAGCACGATGGCCAGCCCTTCCAGCAGCTCCAGGGCCACGGCGAGCGCCGCCCCCGCGGCAGTCAGGGCGAAGGCCACGAGCCGCTACTGGGAGCGGCTCGGGCGCGACGAGTCGGAGAACTCGCGGAGCAGCCCGCTGACCACGAAGGCCGCCTGCTCCCCGATGTCGACCGCGTTGTCGCCCACCCGCTCCAGCGCCCGGGCGACCATCGTCATGTGCATCGCCCACTCGCGCGTGTCGGCATCCTCGCCGACCTCGATGGCCAGGGCGAAGATCTCGCGGTTCAGGCGGTTGATCTCGCGGTCCTGCCGGACGAGATCCTGCGCGAGCTCCACGTCGCGCGAGGCGAACGCGGCCTTGGCCTGGGTGACCTCCGAACGCGCCGCGCGACCCATGCGCAGCAGCCGCGAGAGGACCTCCTCGCGCACGGGGGGCTCGAAGCCCGAGAGCGGGATCAGCTTGGCGATCGTCACGCACTGGTCGCCCATGCGCTCCACGTGCTTGATGACATGCAGCAGGGCCGCAACCAAGCGCAGGTCGCCGGCCACCGGGGCCTGCAGCGCGAGCAGCGACAGGATGCCCTGGTGCACCTCGAGGTAGCGGCCGTCGAGGCGGTCGTCGTCGAGGATCACCACCTGGGCCAGCTCGACGTCGATGTGCTCGAGCGCCTCGAGCACCCGGTCGAGCTGCTCGACCACGATGTCCAGCCCGCCGAGGGCCCCGGTCTCCAGTTCGGCGAGGGCGTCCTGGAAGTGCTGCCGCTTGGAGTGAGGCAGCCCGGCCAAGCCGCTCACCCGATGTTCTCGTGGACCAACTTCGGGAACGGGTTGGGCTTCTGGAAGACCATGCCGATGCGCTTGCGCACCTCGACGGCGCCGACCTGGTCGCCGTAGAGATCCTCGCCGCGGTAGAGCAGCGAACCCTTGACGGACGCGCTCCCGACCAGGTCGTTCATGCGGTTCAGGCAGCGCAGGATCGTCGATTTGCCGCAGCCCGACAGCCCGACGAGCGCGGTGATCTCGCGATCGGTGACGTCCATGGTGACGGCGGGGCCGGGGGCCGCCGGCTCGCCGCGCGCGGCCACGCCGGCCAGCGACACGTCGGGCTCGGGGGCGTGCGGTTGGCTGTGGGGCTCGGGGTTGGTCACGGGATGGCTCGAGGACATCGTGTCACCACTTGCTTTCGTACCGGTTGCGCGGCCAGATGGCCACGGCGTTCATCATGAGCAGGAGGCCGAACAGCACGATAATGGCACCGGCCGCTTTGAGCTTGAACGCGTCCTGGGGCGCGGTCAGCCAGGAGAAGATCAGCGGCAGAGCCGTGAAGGTGTCGGTGCCGGGCACCGCCATGCTCGCTACTGAGTCGCCTCGGCCTTGGCGAGCTCATCCTTCGCCTTCGTGGTCTGCGCGCCGGTGAGCGGCACGATCTGCGCCGTCTCGGCGATGTCTGCCGCGTTCTGCGAGATGCAGTCCATGAACGCCTTGAACTCCGGGCGCTTCAGCGCGGCGGCCTTCGGATACATGAACAGTGGCCGCGACAGCGGCTTGTAGCTGAGGTCCTGGATGCTCTTGGAGTCGGGCTTCTTGCAGCCGTCGCCCGAGTCGACGCCGACCAGGTTCAGCTTGTCCTGGTTGGCCTCGTAGTAGGAGAAGCCGAAGTAGCCGAGGCCACCGGCCTCGCCCGCGACGCCCTGGACGATCACGTTGCCGTCCTCGGACGGCTGGTAGTCCTTGCGCGTGTCGCCCTTGTCGCCGTTGATCGCCTCGTTGAAGAACTCGAAGGTGCCCGAGTCCGTGGCGGGGCCGAACAGGCTGACCTTCGCGTCACCGAACTTCGGGTCGATCTCGGAGTAGCTCTTGACCTTCGACTTCGAGCCCCAGAGCTCGTTGAGCTGCTTGACCGTCATGCAGTCGATCTTCAGCTCCTTGTTGGTCACGACCACGATGCCGTCGCTGGCGATCTGGACCTCCGAGAACTTGATCCCCTTCTTCTTGCAGACCGGGACCTCCTCGTCCTCCTTGATCGGCCGCGAGGCGTCGGAGATGTCGGTCTCACCGGCGCAGAACTTCTCGAAGCCACGGCCGGTGCCCGACTCGCCGACCGTCACCTGGACGTCCGGGTTGTCCTTCTCGAAGCCCTCGGCCGCCGCCTGGGCGAAGGGGAAGACGGTGCTGGACCCGTCGATCGCGATCTTGCCCGAGAGCTTCTGACCGCCGGAGCTGCTGCCGCCGCTCGAGGCTCCGCTGCCGGCGCTCGTCTTGTCGTCGCTGCCGCACGCGGCAACGCCCAGGGACAGGGCTCCAGCGGCCACGGCCGCCAGCCATCGGTTCTTCGTCATGCGTATCTCCTCTTGGGCTTCCGTGAAGGTGTCGTGAAAGAGCTGTGAAGCTGGTCGGCCGCCGCCGCGACACGCTTAGGGTCATGATCTTGGCCATGGGGATCTTCGGCCCACGCAGCTACGACCAGGAGACGCTCGGGCTCTACGAGGAGTGCGGGCGCAACGTCCAGCGCGCCGCGATGCTGCTGCGCGACGTCCTGGTGGACTACCCCGAGCGGTCCGAGCTCGCCCGTGAGCTCAAGCTCGCCGAGCAGGAGGGCGACCGGATCACCCACGACATCATCCACCGGCTCAACGGCGGCGGCGGCGGCCCCGTGCCCTTCGAGGCGGCCGACGGCCACGCCCTGGCCAGCGCCCTGGACGACATCGTCGACTTCGCCGAGGAGGCCGGAGACGGTCTGGCGATGTACGCCGTGGAGGCGCCGATGGAGCAGGCCTCCGACCTCGCCGAGGTGCTCGTCGGAGCCTGCGAGCAGGTCACCCGAGCACTGCGCGCGCTGCGCACCGGGGCGGACATGGCCCCGCACCTCGTCGAGGTCCACCGGCTCGAGAACGAGGGCGACCGCATCAGTCGTGACGCGGTCACCTCCCTGTTCGCGGGCGGCATCGACCCGATGGTGGTCATCCGCTGGAAGGACATCTTCGAGTCGCTGGAGTCGTCGGTCGATGCCTGCGAGACCGTCGCCCACGTGCTGGAGGGGATCTCGCTCAAGCGCGGGCGCCGCCGCTGACCGGTGCGGTGCTTCACGGGATCTTCCCTGCCTCCTCACCGGTCCTTCACGGGGCGGTGACCCGGTCCGGCCCAGGTTCGGCTCTTCGGGCTCGACGGCCTGGGCTACGCCAAGCGCCCGGCGGTCAAGACCCTCGGCGCGCTCGAGGCCTTCAAGAAGGCGGGCTAGCGATCGCGAGGTCGTCGTAGGTGACGGCCGCGCGCCTGCGCGCCCGCCGCAGGACGCGCTCGGTCGCCGCGATCCGGCCGGGCCGGTCGAGGTCAGACGGGTGCAGATCGAGGCGCAGCAGGGGCCCGGGCATCAGCGCGCCGACGCTCGAGAGCCCGGCGCAGAGCGCAGGCGCACGCACGGCGCGCTGGCCGTGGCCGCGGTGCAGCCGCGTGAGGCCGGCCCACCAGTCGAAGCTCAGCCCCAGGGTCTGGCGCAGCGCGGCGGTGTAGGCGTAGGCCGGGGCGACGAACCCGCGCGGCTCCACGCCGGCGAGCTTGAGGACCCGCCGGCCCGCGGCGACCGCCCGCCGCGTCTCCCCCGGGTCCAGGCCGACGAACTCCGCCCCGCCGTGACCCTGCCACTGGGCCACGAGCTGGCGCGGCCTGGCCGTGCGCCGCGCCTGGCGGTGCTGAAAGCCGTGCTGCGCGACGGCATCCCCTCGCGCCGCCCGCTCGCCGAGCCACTCCGCGATCTCGGGCCGCCGGTCGTGGAAGGGATGCAGGTCGGGGGCCGGGATCACCAGCAGCGTGACGCGATCGACACCCTGGTCGTCGAGCCAGTCGCGGATCAGGGCACAGCGCTCGAAGGTCGCGGGCTCCACGTCGTGCAGGGCGACGGCGATCGACCCCGGGCTCCGCAACCCCTGCCTCATGCGGCGTGGCCCTCAGGCGGCACGGTGCGTCCGATCGCCGGCCGCGCCCGGCGAGGCCCCCGCCCGCGCCAGCGTCCGCCCGTAGGCGTCGGCCAGGCGCTGCAGCGACCCCTCCCAGGTGCGCTCGCGGACCCCGTTCAGCGCCGCGCGGGCCAGCGTCGCCCGGCGGGGCGGATCGCCCGCCAACTCGACGACGGCGTCGGCGAGCGCGGCCGCGTTCGCAGCGCACAGGCGGCCGGTGACCCCGTCGCGCACCAGCGAGCACGGCCCACCCTCGGCCACCGCGACCACCGGCAGGCCCGACGCCTGCGCCTCGAGCAGCACCTGCCCGAAGGTGTCGGTGCGACTGGCGAAGAGGAAGACGTCGGCGCCGGCGTACGCGCGGGCCAGGTCGTCGCCCTCGAGCCAGCCGAGGAAGGTCGCGTGCTCGCCCAGGCGCTCGCGCAGAACCTCCTCCTCGGGGCCACCGCCGGCCAGACGCAAGTGCAGGCGCGGGTCGCGCTCGCGGGCGGCGAGGAACGCGTCGGCCAGCAGGTCGGCGCCCTTCTCCTTGGTCTGGCGGCCGGCGTAGAGGACGTTGATCGGCCCGTCGCCGGCGGGCGTCGGCGCCGTACGCAGGTCCGGTCGGAAGCGAGCGAGGTCCACGCCGCGGTCCCACCGCTGCACGCGCTCGCCGTCGATGCCCATGGTCGCCAGCACCGCGTCGGAGGCCTCGCTCGGCGAGAGCACCGTCGCGCACTGGCCGTAGAAGGCGGCGATCGCCATGCGCGCGCCGGCCTCGAGCATCGGGTCCATCGAGCGCATGCCCACGTAGGCGGCCAGCTCGGTGTGGTAGCCGCCGAGCACCGGCACGTCCATCACCCGGGCGATCATCATCGCCGCGACGCCGGCCGGCCCCGGGGAGCACACCTGGACCAGGTCGTAGCGCCCCTCGGCGAGCACCTCGACGATCGCCGGCAGCGACGGGACGCCGACGGTGAGCCCGGCGTAGTAGGGCACCTCGACCTCGGCGACGGCGCTGAGGCGGCGATCGACGTGCGGGTCGGTGCCGACGACCTCGACCTCGAAGCCGGGAACCCCGCGCTCGCGGATCTCGTCGAGGGTGTGGGTGACGCCGTGCATGGCGCCCACCCCGTCGGCCACGAGCGCGACGCGCCGCGGCTCGGTCGCCGGGTCGCGGCGGTTGAGCTTGGCCTTCTCCTGGCCGAGGAAGGCCGCGGCGGGGGCGTAGGGGATCGCTCCGACGCAGGCGTCGAAGAGCCCGGTCGCGGCGCCGAGGAGGTCGCCACCACCACCGCTGGTGGCGGCCAGGACGCCGTCCACCGCGCGGGCGAGCTTGCGCTCGTGGCAGCGGCGCGCGCGCCGGAAGAGCGCGGCGTGACTGAAGTCGTCGGCCTGCAGGAGCGCCAGCAGGCCGCCGTCACCGAGGTCGAGCTCGACGGCGCTGAGCCAGGCGGCCATCATGCCGCGCGCGTCGTCGGGGCACAGGTCGGCGCCGATCGCACCGCCGCGCGCGTCTCCTTCACGCACGATCCGCTCGACCATGCTCATGACCGCACGCGGGGCCGGCCCGGCGGCCCCGGGAGCGGCCGGCCCGAGCGCCCGCGTGGCCAGCCCCATCGCCGCGTGGGCCCACTTCGCAGCGCTGCCCTGCTCGCCGCCCGCGACGGCGTGCCCGGCGCGGATCTGCGCGAGGAACTCCGCCGGTGTGGCGCACTTCGCGCTCTGTGTGAACGTGCGCCCGACGTCGACGCCGGCGTGGTCGTCGGATCCGCCGATGCCGGTGCCGCCGTGGGTCTCGATGTAGATCGCGGCCGGCGCGTTGAGCTCCGGCGCGCGCGACCCGTTGCGCGTCTCCCAGACCGGGAAGAGCTGCGCCAGGCGACGGCGATGGCGCGGCTCCAGCGGCGCGGCGACCGCGAAGAACGGGTGCGCCAGCGCGGTCGTGATGTCCCCGTCGTGCAGGTAGGCAGCGCACGCCTCGACGTCGTCGTTGTGGGCCTGCAGCCAGTCGTGGTCATCCGGGGTGATGCCGTAGCAGAGGACGTGCACGGCCTGCGGCTCGCCCTTGAAGCCCACCGTCAGCTCCTCGGAGATGAACACGCGCGGGTCGCAGGCGATCTCCAGGACGCCGGCGATCGTGTCGTGGTCGGTGATCGTGACGAAGTCCATCCCCCGCCGGGTAGCGAGCTCCAGGACGTCGGACGGCGGCGTGGCGCACTCCGGCAGGCCCAGGGCCCGCTGCACCCCGAGCTTGGACCACACGGAGGCGGTCGAGTGGCAGTGCATGTCGGCCCGGCTGATCGTGCTGAGAGTCATCGGCGCTCCCTCTGGTTCGGTTCTCGTGTCCAGGGAAGAATCGGCTGCAAACAGCGCGCTTTTGTGACCGCTGCGCCACCATCGTGTTATGAGGCCGTGAACGTTCGGGCGCGAACCCGGCCGCCCCGCGGGCGGGTAGCGTCGAAACTCGGACATAGTCCGAGCAACGACGCGCGCCTCCGGGCGCGGGGCGGCGCGTGCGGTCAGACGCCGGTCTTCTCGGCGTGCGCTTCGAGCGCGGCGTAGGCGTCCTGCACCGCGCGCTTGGCCGCCGTGTGCCGGGCGGTCGACTTCGCCGATTCGTACTGCGACGCCCAGGCCCCCGGGTCGGCGAGCTCCTCCTCCAGCGCCGCGAGCGCCGCCTCGGCGGCCTCGACGGAGGCTTCGAGCTTCGCCTCCTGCCGCACCGCGTTCTTCGACGGCGCGGACGCTTTGACCGCGGGCGACGAGGACGGGGCCGCAGCGACGGAACCCGCCTCCTTGGCGCTGCCGTTCGTCCCGCCCTGGCCGTTGGCCGCGACAGCACCGGGCTTGCCGTTGGACACCTCGAACGCCCGCGCCGCCGGGTCCTCCCCCGCCGCCTTGCGCTCCTCGCGCACCCGCTGGTACTCCCGCCACCCGCCGACGTAGGAGCGCAGCGACCCGCGCTCGACCGCGATCGTCCGCGTGCCGACGGCATCCAGCAGCGCCCGGTCGTGGGACACGAGGATCAGTGAGCCGGGGAAGTCGCGCAGCGCGTCCTCCAGCGCCTCGCGCGACTCGATGTCCAGGTGGTTGGTCGGCTCGTCGAGCACGAGCACGTTGGTCCCGGACTGCACGAGGATCGCCAGGGAGAGCCGCCGCCGCTCGCCGCCGCTGAGCCCCTCGAGCGGCTTCTGCGCCTCCTCCCCGGAGAACATGAAGCGGCCGAGCAGCGCCCGCGCCTCGTTGGGCGTGAGCTTCGTCGCCTTCGCGCACGCCTCGAGCACGGTCCGGGCCGTCCCGCCCCCCAGCTCGTCGGCGTGCTGTGACAGGTAGCCGACCTGCACGTTGTGGCCCTTGCGCAGCCGCCCGCCCTCCAGCGGCCGCCGCTCGGCCAGCGCCTCGATGAGCGTCGTCTTGCCCGTGCCGTTGGCGCCCACCAACGACACGTGCTCCCCGCGCTCGAGCCACAGCTCGGCGCCGTCCATGAGCACCCGGCGCGGCGCGTCGTCGCCCACCTCCAGGCGCCCGTCCTCGAGCTCGAAGATCACGCGCCCGGAACGCTCTGGCTTCTTGAAGGCGAAGGCCATCGAGCGCTCGTCGCGCGGGTCGCGCGTGATCACCTCGACCTTGTCAAGACGCTTCTGGCGGCTCTGGGCCTGCTTGGCCTTGGTCGCCTTCGCGCCAAAGCGCTCGATGAAGCGCTCCATCCGGGCGATCTCCGCCTGCTGCTTGTCGATCGCCTTGCCGAGCGCCATCTCGCGCGCGGCCTGCTCGCGGCGCCAGTGGTGCCACGTGCCCTTGAAGTAGCGCGACTTCCCGGCCTCGAGCTCGAGCACCGCAGTGCCCACCGTCTCCAGGAACCAGCGGTCGTGGGCGACCATCACGATCGCGGTGTCGAGCGCGAGGAGCGTCTGCTCCAGCCACTCCAGCGACTCGATGTCGAGGTGGTTGGTCGGCTCGTCGAGCATCAGCAGGTCGGGCTGCGCCGCGAGCGCCCGGGCCAGCGAGGCGCGCGTGAGCTGCCCTCCGGAGAAGGTGCCCAGGCCACGTTCGAGGTCAGCGTCCACGAACCCGAGGCCGTAGAGGTAGGAGCTCGCCCGCGCGCGCCAGCCGTAGCCGCCCACGACGTCGAACTGCGCCGAGACCCGCGCGTAGCGGTCCAGCGCCTTCTCGTCGCCGGCGGCCATCGCGTGCTCGAGGCGGCCGAGCTCAGCCTCGAGCTCCAGCGGCTCGCGGCACGCGCTGAGCACGTAGTCGCGCAGGGTGATCCCCCGCTCGCGCGGCGGGCGCTGGTCGTGCAGCGCGATGCGCGTGCCCTTGGCCAGCACGAGCTCGCCGCCGTCGATCGACGTCTCCCCCGCCAGCATGCGCATCAGCGTCGTCTTGCCAGCGCCGTTGCGCCCGGCGATCGTCAGCCGTTCGCGGCGTTCCAGCTTGAACGAGACCCCGCGCAGGAGGGGTTCGCCCGCCATGTCCTTGGCGAGGTCGGAGGCGATGATGACGGCCACGCGACCATCCTAGGTTCGCCCGTCAGCCGCGCCCCTGGGGCAGTCCCGCGCCCTCCCGCTGCCAGCCCACGAGGATCTCGTTCTCGCGCGCCACGCGGTCGGTGCTGCCCTCATTGCCCCGGAACATCCCCTTCAGGCGGCGCAGTCCGTCCGGCGGATGGGCAGCGATCGCGCGCGCGAGGTCAAGCGCGGCCGCCTCGGCCTCCGCGGCCGGCGCGGTCCGCGCCAGCAGCCCGAGCCGGTCGGCTTCCTCCATCCCGACGACGCGGCCCGTCAGGATCAGCTCCTTCGCCCGGCTGAGGCCCACCAGCGGCGTGAGCCGGGCGGGCCCGACCGGCACGCCGAGGCGCGACCCGGCCCAGGCGAGCTTCAGGTTGTCCCCGCCGACCCTGAGGTCACACCCGGCTACGAGCTCGGCCCCCGCCCCCACGCAGTTGCCCACGCACACGGCGATCGTGGGCGCGGGGAACGCCTCGACGGCGGCGTAGAAGCGGGCGAAGGCCTCCATGCGCGCCACCCCCCCCGCGCGGTCGAGGACCTCCGCGACGTCCGCTCCGGCGCAGAGCGCACGCGGGTCCGTGGTGGAGACCACCAGGACCCGCAGCGCATCGTCGGCGGCGTGCTTCGCGAGGAGCGCCTCCACCTCCGCCAGCAGCTCGGAGCTCATCGCGTTGCGCTGCGCCGGACGGTCGAGGCGCAGCACCTCGATCCCGGCGTCGACGCGCTCTGACTGGACGGTCGCCATGCCCGAGGGGTTCTATACGATGCACCGCGATGCGCCGCCTGAGCCTGACCCTCGTGACCAGCGCCATGACGCTCGCCGTCCTCGCCTCGTCGGCGATGGCCCACGACGGCGGCGAGGGCCTCTACGGGGAGACCGACGACAAGGTCGTCACCAACGCCGGCTTCCTCCTCATCGCGTTCTTCCCGCTGTTCATCCTCATGATGTCGCTGCTGCAGTGGCAGCTCGAGAAGCGCAAGAACCGCCGCAAGGCCGCGCACAAGCAGCTCGCGGGCTTCGAGCGCTACCGCGGCGGCTGGTAGCCCCCTCGGCCCGTGAGCGCGCCGGAGCCCGTCCGCCTCGAACGCGTCGGCGCTGCCGCCGTCCTGACGATCGACCGCCAGGAACGCCGTAACGCCGTCGACGGGCCGACGGCCGCCCTGCTGCTCGACCGCTACCGCGAGTTCGAGGCTGACGACGACGCGCGGGTCCTGATCGTCACCGGCGCGGGCGACCTCGCCTTCTGCGCCGGGGCCGACCTCAAGGAGATCGCGTCCTTCGCCTCGCGGCTCATGGCCCCCGAGGGCCCCTTCGGCTTCACCCGCCTGACGCCGAGCAAGCCGACGATCGCCGCCATCTCGGGCTGGTGCCTGGCCGGCGGCCTGGAGCTCGCCCTGTGGTGCGACCTGCGGATCGCCACAGAGGGTTCGACGCTCGGCTTCCCCGAACGGCGGTGGGGCGTGCCGTTGATCGACGGCGGCACGCAACGGCTGCCGCGGATCGTCGGGATGGGCCGCGCGCTGGACCTCATCCTCACCGGGCGGATGGTCGCGGCGCAGGAGGCGCTGGCCATGGGGATGCTCACCGAGATCGTGCCTGCCGGCGAGCACCTGGCCCGCGCGCTGGCCATCGCCGAGGCGCTGGCCTCCTTCCCGCAGGAGACGATGCTCGCCGATCGCCGCGCTGCGATCGAAGGCTTCGGCCTCCCGCTCGACGAGGCGCTGGCCCTGGAGGCCAACGCCGGGCCGGAGGTCTTCGGCGCCGCGATCAAGGGCGCGGCGCGCTTCGCGGGTGGCGAGGGTCGCGGGGGGGCGGGCGCAGGCGTCTGAGAGGGCGGGGGGCGGGTTGTCGTAGGCGGTGGCCTATGGCACCATATGCTCGTGGCGCGCACCCAGACGCTGGTTCAGCTCAACGACGACCTCCTTGCCGCGCTCGACGGGGTGGCAGCCCGCGAGGGCCGCTCCCGGTCCGACCTGATCCGCGAGGCCATCGAGCAGTACGTGCACGACGAGCTCGAGGCAGAGATCGATCGCCGCATCGTCGAGGGGTATCGGCGGTTCCCGCCGGAGGACATGTGGGGCGACGCCCTCGCACGAGCGGCCATCGCAGAAGAGCCCTGGTGAACCGCGGCGAGGTCTGGTGGCTCGAGCACGAGGTCCTCGGTCGCCGCCCGGCCTGCGTGCTCACGCGTCAGGCGGCGATCCCGGTCCTCAAGTCGGTCGTCGTGGTGACCGCGACCCGCACCGTCCGAGGGATCGACAGCGAGCTCGTTCTCGGGCCCGAGGATGGAATGCCCACAGAGTGCGTGCTCAGCTTCGACAACCTTGCCACGGTCCCCAAGTCATCGCTCACCGAGCGGATCACCCGGCTCTCGGTCCCGAACCTCACCGCCCTCTGCCGCGCGCTGAAGGTCGCCACCGGCTGCTGAGCCCAGCCAGGTAGCATCGCCGCATCCTGGGGAACGAGGGAGAGGCGTTGAGGACATGACGTATTTCGTGACGGGGGCCACCGGCTTCATCGGCCGCCATTTGGTCGAGTGCCTGCTCAAGCGCGACGGGGACATCCACGTCCTCGTGCGGGAAGGCTCGAAGGACAAGCTCGACGCGCTCATCGAGACCTGGGGGCAGCCCGACCGCATCAAGCCGGTCGTCGGGGACCTGGGCGCGGAGCGGCTCGGGGTCGACGACGCGTGGGTCGCCGAGCACAAGGGCCAGATCCAGCACTTCTTCCATCTCGCCGCGATCTACGACATGACGGTCACCGACGAGCGCAACGAGGAGCTCAACGTCGGCGGCACGCGCAACGCCGTCGCGCTGGCCAACGCGCTGGAGGCGGGCGTCCTGCACCACACCTCCTCCGTCGCCGCCGCGGGGCTGTTCAAGGGCCTGTTCCGCGAGGACATGTTCGACGAGGGGCAGAAGCTGCCGACGCCCTACCACCGCACGAAGTTCGAGTCGGAGAAGATCGCCCGCGAGGAGTCCACGACACCCTGGCGCGTGTACCGGCCGGCGGTCGTCGTCGGCAACTCGCGCACGGGTGAGATGGACAAGGTCGACGGCCCGTACTACTTCTTCAAGGCGATCCAGAAGGCGCGGGCGGCGCTGCCGCAGTGGGTGCCGCTCGTCGGCCCGGAGCTCGGGCACACGAACATCGTCCCGGTCGACTTCGTGGCCGAGGCGATGGACCACATCGCCCATCAGCCCGACCTCGACGGCCAGGCGTTCCACCTGACGGCCCCGAGGTCGATCCGCTCCGGCGACGTGCTCAACACCTTCGCGCGCGCGGCCCACGCCCCGCAGCTCGCGCTGCGCATCGACAAACGGCTGACCGACGCGCTGCCCAAGGGCGTCATCGCGATGGCGATGAAGCTGCCGGCCCTCAAGGGCGTGCGCAAGTCGGTGCTCGCCGACTTCGGCATCCCCGACGAGGTCATCGAGCACGTCGGCTTCACCGCGCAGTTCGACACGCGCGACACCGAGCGAGCACTCCAGGGCTCGAACATCACCGTCCCCGAGCTCGACGGCTACGCCGACAAGCTCTGGGACTACTGGGAGCGCAACCTCGACCCGGACCTGTCCAAGGACCGCTCGTTCGAGGGTGCGATCAACGGCAAGACCGTCGTGATCACCGGGGCCTCGTCGGGTATCGGCCGCGCTGCGGCGATCAAGATCGCCGCAGCCGGCGGCATCCCGCTGCTCGTGGCACGCGGCGTCGAGAAGCTCGAGGAGGTCAAGAAGGAGATCGAGGAGGCCGGGGGCACGGCATACGTGTACCCGTGCGACCTCAGCTCGACGGAGGCGATCGGCGAGCTCTGCGAGAAGATGCTCGGCGACCACGCGGCCATCGACATGCTCGTCAACAACGCCGGGCGCTCCATCCGCCGGTCGATCAGCCTCAGCCACGACCGCTTCCACGACTTCGAGCGCACGATGCAGCTCAACTACTTCGGGACGATCAAGCTGATCATGGGCCTCATGGGCCACATGAAGGAGCGCCACTTCGGCCACATCGTCAACGTCAGCTCGATCGGCGTGCAGACCTCTCCCCCGCGCTTCAGCGCCTACGTGGCCTCGAAGTCCGCGCTGGACGCGTGGACCAAGTGCGCGTCCTCCGAGCTGGTGGGCGACGGCATCACGTTCACGACGATCCACATGCCGCTGGTCAAGACGCCGATGATCGCCCCCACCTCGATGTACGACGCCTTCCCGACGCTGACCCCCGACGAGGCGGGCGACATGGTCTGCGAGGCGCTGCGCGCGCGGCCAAAGGAGATCAACACGCGCCTGGGGACCTTCGGCTCCATCGCCTACTCGCTGGCGCCCAAGCAGGTCGACCAGATCCTCCACATGGCCTTCAAGGTGTTCCCCGAGTCGAGCGCCGCCAAGGGCAAGAAGGACGGCAAGGATCCGGAGAAGGACAAGGCCTCGGTCGAGCAGATCGCGATGGCCAACCTCATGAAGGGCGTGCACTGGTAGGAGGAGGGCCGCGACCGTACCGGCGCGGCTGCTGTTGGGTCAGTCGGCTAGCGGGTGTCTCGGGCGGCTCGACAGACGCTGTCCGCGAGGCGTTGCACGCGCTCCCGGTCGCGCCGCTGCTCCGCGTCGGCCGGCTGCGCGCCAAGGGGTTCATCGTCACTGACCGCGTAGCGCTCGCGATAGCGCTCGACCATGTCAGCGACACCGTCCCACCGCCGGGCCGGCGCCGGCTGCTCCGGTCGTGGCCCGAGAAGCTGCTGCACCACGGACGACCGAGGATCCCTGCCGGGACTCGCGAGAAGCACCAGATGGGCGGTGTCCTTGTCACGGCCCGCTGCGCGCTTGTTGCGCTCGATGTCCACTCGTGCCGCCAGCTGCACGCGCAGGCCGCCGACGAGGGCGACCTGCTCTGCGGCAGCCAACCAGCCCTCGTAGGCCCCGACTCCGCTCGTTGTGTTGAGCAGCTCGAGCTCGCCCAGGCGCGTCATGAACTTCGTGCCCCGCTCGGAGGTCGCGATCGGGCGAGCATCGACCGCGAGGAGCGCCGCGTCGATCCGGCTGTGGTTATCTGCATCAACGGCAACCACGACGTCGACGTCGAGCGTTGTGTGGGCGGCGCCATGAAATTGGAGGGCCACGCCGCCTACTAGCACGAACTCCACGCGGTGCTGGAGCAAGACCGCCAGCAGCTCGAGGTGTTGCGGGCGCACCGGAAGCGGGCGGGCACCGCCACTCATGCGGCGTTGCGCAGGTGACTCGCTTCGACGATCGCGTCGAGCTCAACGGCTCTGACCCGGTCGCTGTCCCACGGCGAAGCGTGCGCGATGCGCAGGAGATCCAGAGCCGCTGCCACCCGGACCGGCACCGCTTCCATCGCCCCCGCATGCCGTACGAGATCCGCGTAGCCGCGCGTCCCTCCCGGGTTCACGATCAGCTCCAGATCCCAGCCGGTCGGGTCTGGCGCGAACCAGCGCCACCGTGAGTGGAGCCCCCCGAACGGATCCTCGGGGAGCGACGCCAGCCATCCGTCCGCCTCTAGCGCCGCGACGATCTCGTCGTGGTCGGCGGGAACGACCTCGACACGCCCCGCCGGCGGAACCGCCGGGCCGCCGCGAAGCCCTGCGGCCACCGGGCCAACGACGATCGCGCCCAGTATGCCGACGACACCCAGCGTGCTCATCAGGCCGGGCAGCTCGTCTGGGTTCACCAGTGCGGCGAGGCGATCGAGCGGATTGCGCATCAGTTGCTGGGCGACGAGCCCGTCCACCGACCCGTCCGCGCTCGTCAGCCGGAGGCTGGCCTCCAGGTCACACGCTCGTGCCGCCCGCTGCACGAACGCGAACGACGGCTCCCGCCGCCCGCCCTCCACACGCGACAACTGCGCCTGCGAGACGCCCAGTCGGTCAGCGAGATCACGCTGTGTCAAGCCGGCGCGCGTTCGGCCCATCGCCACAAGGTCGCCGCCGGTCATACAGTTAGTATACCCCAGAGGTATCAACTCGCAGGAGCGGGACGCAGGGGCCGCAGGGGCCGCAGGGAACAAAGACCCCGCGTGACCCCGGAGGCGGTCGGCGCGTTGCCCGGGTATGCGCGCGACTTCGCTTGCCCTCGTCCTTGCATCGAGAAGGACCGCCGCGACCGCGTGCGCAACTGCGAGATCGTCCTGGGCTGACGCTCAGCCCTCGTCGGCGTCCGCGTCCCCGGCGATCGGCTCCTGCGCTCGGGCGGCGTGGCTCTCCATCAGCTCGCGCTGCACGCTGCGAGCGTCCCCGTCGGCGCCGGCCGCCGTCGGGCGTCGGGTCCACTCCCCGTCGCGTCCGAGGTCCCAGGCGTTGGCAGTGTCGGCCAGCCCGCGGCCGAGCGTGTCGAGCAGGTCGTCGCGCAGGACGCGGTCCTCGACCGGCGCCATGAGCTCCACGCGCGTGTCGAGGTTGCGCGGCATCAGGTCGGCGGAGCCGATGAACACCCGCGGCTCGCCACCGGACTCGAAGGACAGGATGCGCGCGTGCTCGAGGAAGCGCCCCACCACGCTGACGACGCGGATGTTCTCGCTCACCCCCTCGATCCCGGGCACGAGGCAGCAGATCCCGCGCAGGTTCAGCTCGACGTCGACGCCCGCCTGCGACGCTCGGTACAGCGCGCGGATGCAGCGCCGGTCCACGAGCGAGTTCATCTTCATCCGGATCCGCCCCGGGCGCCCGTCCTGGTGCGCGGCGATCGTCGCGTCGATCTCGCGCAGCACCCCGTCGCGCATGTGGTCGGGCGCGACGAGCACCTTGCGGTAGCCCTCGGGGCGCCCGACCCCGGTGAGGAAGTTGAACATGTCCGCGACGTCGGCGCCGATGTCCTCGTCGCAGGTGAACAGGCCGAAGTCGGTGTACAGGCGCGCCGTGGTCGGGTGGTAGTTGCCGGTGCCGACGTGCACGTAGTGGCGCACGCCGTCGCCCTCCCGGCGGATGACCAGGATGCACTTGGCGTGGGTCTTCAGCGCCGGGTGCCCGAAGACGACGTGGACGCCGGCCTGCTCGAGCGCACGCGCCCAGGTGATGTTCGCGCGCTCGTCGAAGCGCGCCTTGAGCTCCACCAGGCAGACGGCTTGCTTGCCGCGCTCGGTTGCGCGGATGAGCGCGGGGATCAGCGGCGTGTCGTCCGACGTGCGGTAGACGGTCATCTTCACCGCCAGGACGTCCTCGTCGTTGACGGCCTCCTCGACGAAGCGCTCGACCGACGTTGCGAACGAGTCGTAGGGGTGGTGCACGAGGATGTCGCCGTCGCGCATGGCGGCGAGCATCCCGCCGGGGTTGCCGTCCTTGCCCTGGAGCCGCGGCTGCGTCACCGGGTGCCACGGAGGGTCGCGCAGCTCGGCGAAGCCCGGCAGCCGCGCGAGCTGCCACAGGTCGGTGAGGTCCAGCAGGCCGTCGAGCTCGTAGACCTGCCGCGCCTCGACGCCGAGGGCCGACGTGATCTGCGCGCGCAGCGCGTCGTCCATGCCGGCGTCGACCTCCACGCGCACGACCTCGCCGAAGCGGCGCCGGCGCACCTCGGCCTCGACGGCGCGCAGCAGGTCGTCCGCCTCGTCGGAGACCTCGAAGTCCGCGTCGCGCGTCACCCGGAAGTAGCCGTGGTGCAGCACCTCCATCCCCGGGAACAGCGCACCGAGGTTGTGGGCGATGACCTCCTCGAGGGGGACGAAGGTCGTGGCGCCCTCGCCCACGGGCACGAACCGGGGCAGCATCTCCTTGGGGACCTTCACGCGGGCGAACGCGGTCTGCCCGTTCTCCGGGTCGCGGACGAGCACCGCGAGGCTCAGCGAGAGGTTGGAGATGTACGGGAACGGGCGGCCGAGCCCGACGGCCAGCGGCGTCAGCACCGGGAAGATCTGGCGGCGGAAGCGCTCGGTCAGCGCAGCCTGCTCCTGGGCGTCGACGCTCTCCCACGAGACGCTGCAGATGCCGTGCTCGGCCATGGCGGGGCGCAGCGCACCCTCGACGCAGGCCACCTGGCGCTGCGTGAGGTCCTCGACCCGCGCCCGGATGTCATCGAGCGTCTGCGACGGGGTGCGGCCGTCGGCACCCGGCTCGGCCAAGCCGGCGTCGATCTGGTCGTGCACGCCGGCCACGCGGATCATGAAGAACTCGTCGAGGTTCGACGCGAAGATCGCGGCGAACTTCACCCGCTCGAGCAGTGGTGCTGACGGATCCTCGGCGAGCTGTAGGACGCGGTCGTTGAACGACAGCCAGGACAGCTCCCGGTTGAAGTAGAAGCGCGGGTCGTGGAAGGGGCGCGCGGGCGCGGCGTCAGGCGTGGCCGGCCGCGGCGGAACCGCGCTGATCGGCTCCTGCGCGTTGGGCTGGGTCTGCGGCTCCACCGTCATCGTCAGGGGAGGGTACGCCAGGGGGGCGCTCGGCGACGGCGTATTCCAACCGCGCACGGAAGCCGTCGCGGCCCAGCTTGCCCCACAGCTCGACGAAGCGGTCGAACAGCAGGGCACGGCGCGCCTGAAGGTGGACCGCCATCGCTTCGAGCCCGCGCCAAGCGGTGGAGTGTGGCGCCCGCGCGCTCAGCCGGGGGTCGAGGTCGTCGGCCTCGCGCGCGCGCGCATGTACCGTCGCGGCGTCCTGGAGGCGCGTCTGCTCGATGAGCTCCACGACGCGCGGCAACGTGACGTCGCAGTCGTGGATCTCCCCCAGCAGGTCCTGCAGCTCCTTCGTGCGCTTGGCGGCGGTCCCGGCGTACGGGCCGAACACGTGGGCGCTGAGCTCGAGGATGTAGCGCAGGCGCTTGGCGGCGATGCGCATGTCGTGCAGCGTCTCGACCTCCGCCGGGTCAAGCGCCTTGGGCATGAACGCGTGGAGCTCATCGGTGCGTACTGCGACGATGAGCGCGACGTTGTCGGCCAGCGTCCCCTCGGGCTCCAGGCCCTTGACGCGGCGCGCCTTCACGCCGGTTCCCCGCCGTTGGTGGTCGGGGCGAAGAGCGGCGCTCGCTCGTCGAGCTCGGAGTCGAGGTCGGTGGCCGACGCCGCGAGCGCCAGCAGGCGGCCGTGCAGGTCGCAGTCCTCGGTCTCCTGCAGCGCGGCGGCCAGCGTCTCGTTGCCCGTGGCCTGCTCTGCCCGCAGGCCGACGGCCATGAGCTCGATCCCTCGAGCCTCAGGTGCGCCCATGCGCTTCGCGAGCCGCTCGAGCGCCTCGAGCTGCACGTCGGGGTCGCGCCGTGCGCCGAGCGCGTCGGCCAGCGCCTTGACGTCGCGCAGGACCGGGCGGTAGGCGTCGCGGTCGAAGCACGGGGCGAAGATCTCCAGCACGGCCCGCAACCGGCGGCTGGCGACCCGCATGTCGTGGACCTGCTCGATGTCCTGGGTGTCCAGCACGTCGCGGCCCGCGGCAAAGAGCTCGTAGGCGCGGACGGCGACCGTGCGCGCGGCAGCCTCGGCGTAGGGAAGGTCGGCCTCAAGGCCGGGGATGTCGCGTGCCTTGCCCATGGCTCTCGGATCGAAAGTTTAGAACGCCCCCGCCAACCCCTCCCGCAGGAACGGGGTGACGCCGAAGGTCACGTCAAGCGCGCGTGGTACCGCCTCGCGCGCTGTGACGATCAGCGGGTCGCTTGGGAAACGCCGCCGCCGACCACGGCGAGGGCCGCCTGCGGAACGCTGACGAAGTCCAGTGCGTGCCCGCGGTCGTCAGAGATCTCGACCAGCGCAGTGTTCTCGTCGGCCTTGACGACCGTGCCGGTCGTGCCCGCCGGCCAACGGCCGACGGCAGCCTGCAGCGCAACAACCTCGAACTCTTCGTGACGCGCGTCCATCACCACGAAGTGTCGCACGAGCTCACGGGATGTCCACCCAGGTCGAGACGAGCCGCGGCGCAGCGTCAGCCTCGACCATCCAGACCGTCATCACCGACTGCGTCGCGCCGTTGAGACCGCGGGGTTCAAGGCGTACTCCACGAGCTTTTCGGCCGGGATGACAGCCTCGGTCGCCCTTGGAAGGAAGAGCGCGTCGGCCATCAGTCACGCCGGACCGGCAGCTCACCGCGCAGCAGTTGCTCCGCCCCCACCCTCGGCGCGGGAACCGCGTTCAGCTTGTCGTATGTACCGATCGCCGAGATTCAATCAGCAAGCTTCGAGGGCAGCCAAGAGAATGCCCTCGCGCAGCCCGCCAGCGGAGATGGTCAGGGGCTGGCCGAGGGCACGGACCGCCTCGGTGAGCAGGAGCATGGCCGCGGGCAACAGGCGCACCCGACGGGGGTCGAGGGCGAGCCGCTGCGCAGTCACGGCGATCGGGGCGGACACCATCGTGGTGACCGCGGCGTCGAGCGACGCGAGGGTCAGCCGGGGTCCCACGAGACGGCTCAGCGACGAAGCGCTGGCACCGACCGCCAGCGCCAGGTCGAGCGGCGGGGGGCCCGGCGCGGCCGCGGCGAACGCGGCCCGCGCCGCCTCCCGGAGCGCGGCGAGCTCCTCGGGCCCCGCGGGGTCGCCGGCCACGTGGCGGTGGGTCAGGACCGCTGAGCCAACGGGCACGGAGATCGTTGCTTCGACGCCGCCGAGCGCCGTTCCCCAGGCCAGCTCGCACGAGCCCCCGCCCACGTCGGCCAAGCCGACCCTCCCCGCCGGCGCGTCGGCGGCCGAGGCGACCGCGCCGCGGAAGGCCGCGTGCGCTTCCTGGGCGCCGGACAGCACGGTGACCGGCGCGCCGGCCGCGTGGGAGACCGCGGCGCACAGCTCCTCCCGGTCCGGCGCGTTGCGCACCGCGGCGGTTGCCACCACGCACAGCTCGACCGCCGCGGCCGCGCGCGCCAGCCGGGCCTGGGCGGCGACCACCTCTGCGACCTCGCGGACCCGGGCTGGCCCGATCGCCTCGTCGGGCTCGCGACCGGTGCCCAGGCGGGTGAACGCACGGCGGTTGACAACGGGGACCAGGACCCCCGCCTGCAGCTCGCCCACCAGCAGCCGCGTCGTGTTGGAACCGATGTCGATGCAGGCGCATCGCACACGGGGCAGCTTGCCATGATGGGCGCGGATGGAGCATGACAACGCCATCGTCGTCGACGACCTGCGCAAGCGTTACGGCGACCGTGACGCCGTCCGCGGCATCAGCTTCTCGGTCGCGCGCGGGGAGATCTTCGGCCTGCTTGGCCCCAACGGGGCAGGCAAGACGACCACGGTCGAGATCCTCGAGGGCTACCGGGAGCGCAGCGGCGGCGACGTCTCCGTGCTCGGCCACGACCCGGCGCTGCGCGAGCGCGCCCTGCGCGAGCGCGTCGGCATCGTCCTGCAGTCCACGGGGATGTACCGCCACGTCACCGTGCGCGAGGCGGTCGCCCACTGGGCCGGCCTGTACCCCCATCCGCGCGACGTCGAGGAGGTGCTCACCGTCGCCGGCCTGCAGGAGAAGGCCGACGCGCGAGCGCGCACGCTGTCGGGCGGGCAGAGCCGCCGGCTGGACTTGGCCCTGGCCCTCATCGGCGACCCCGAGCTCATCTTCCTCGACGAGCCGACGACCGGCTTCGACCCCGCGGCGCGGCGCGGGGCGTGGGACGCAGTCCGCGCGCTGCGCGCGCTGGGCAAGACGGTCGTGCTCACCACGCACTACCTCGACGAGGCGCAGGCGCTCGCCGACCGCGTCGCGATCATCAAGGACGGGCGGATCCTGGCCATCGGGCCGCCCTCGGCGCTGGGGGCAGGAGCCAGCACGAGCGCGGTCGTGACCTGGCGCGACGAGCAAGGTGAGCCCCAGAACCGCGAGGTCGCCGACCCCACGCAGCTGCTGCACGAGCTCACGAGCGCGGCCCTGGCGCGCGGCGGCAGCGTCCGCGACCTGTCGGTCGCGCGGCCGTCGCTGGAGGACGTCTACCTCGAGCTGACCGCCGACGGGGACGAGACCGCCGCGGAACCCGCCCCGGAGCCCGCCGGTGTCTGACACCGCGATCCTCTGGCGCCAGTTCCGCCTCGAGCGGCGGATGTTCTGGCGCAACCCGTCGGCGGCGTTCTTCAACTTCGCCCTTCCGCTGCTGTTCCTCGCGCTCTTCGGGGCCGTGTTCTCCGGCAACCAGGATCAGCTCGACGTGATCATCCCGGGCATCGCCGGGCTGAGCATCATGTCCACGACCTTCAGCGCGCTGGCGATGAACCTGACGTTCCTGCGCGAGCAGGGGATCCTCAAGCGCATCCGCGGCACGCCGCTGCCGACCGGGGCCTACCTCGGTGCGCTCGCCCTCAACGCCGTCACCAACGCTGTCGTCCAGGTGTCGATCATCGTGATCGCCGGCCGTCTGCTCTTCGGGATCGACTGGCCCCGGCACGGGCTCGAGCTCGTCGTCTTCGTCGTGGCCGGGGTGGCGTGCATGGCCGCGCTGGGCGTGGCCTTCTCCCACCTGATCCCGAACTTCGACGCGGCGCCCGCGTACGTCAACATCGTCTTCCTGCCCGTCATCTTCATCTCCGGCGTGTTCTACGACGTCGCCGACGCGCCGCGGTTCCTGCACGACGTCGCCGCGGTGCTGCCGCTCGTGCACATCATCGACGGGCTCTCCGGCGCGCTGGTGACGGGGGCCACGCTCGGGGACAACCTCGGCGACCTCGCCGTCATCGCGGCCTGGGGAGCCGTGGGCGCGTTCTTCGCCGTGCGCGGTTTCAGCTGGGAGGGGAAGCGGGCCTGAAGGCGGCCGGGGGCTCGCCCTCGACGCGCACGGGGTACTCGGCGCGCAACGCGGAGGACCTCCAGTCCCCGCGCAGCATCCCGAAGACGTTGACGTCGAGCCAGCGATCGCCGTGGCGGTGCCACCCGCGCAGGACCCCCTCGTGCGCGAAGCCGACCCCGAGCAGCGCCCGGGTGGAGCGTTCGTTGGCCGGGTTGGAGTACGAGCCGAGGCGGTGCTGGGCGAGCACGGCGAAGGCGAGGTGGGCGATCAGCGCTTTTGACTCGCGGTTGGCGCCACTGCCCCAGGCGGCCGCGCCGAACCACGTCCCGACCATGCAGCGGAGGTCGCGCGGGGAGAACTCGCTCAGCCCGGTGACGCCGATCGGGCCCTCTCCGCGGCGCTCCACCAGCAGGTCGAGCTGCTGCCCGTCGGCGCGCCACTGCTCCGTGCGGGCGATGTAGGCCAGCGGCTGCTCGATCGCGGTGTACGGCCCCCAGGAGAACCACCGCGTCACCTCCGGGTCGCTCGCAAGAGCCAGGAGCGCCTGCGCGTCGCCGGACGTGGCGTAGCGCAGCGTCAGCGTGGGCCCGTGGAGCAGCATGCGCGGGGATACTAGGCAGGCGTGCTCGCGGTCCTCTACGACATCCACGGGAACCTGCCGGCGCTCGAGGCCGTCCTCGACGACGCGCGCGAGGCACGGGTCGACCGCTTCGTCCTCGGCGGCGACTACACCGCCTTCGGCGCATGGCCGCTGGAGACGCTCGCGCGCCTGGAGGATCTCGAGCCGGCCACGTGGATCCGCGGCAACTGGGATCGCTGGCTGGGCAGCCACCCCGCGCCCGACCTCCCCGCCGACGCGACGGTGCAGGGCGCGGCCGACCACGCCCACGCGTCGCTCGACGGCGCGATCCTCTCGCGCCTGGGCGCCCTCCCCGCCACCGTCACCCTCGACGAGATCCTGTTCTGCCACGCGTCCCCCGGCTCGGACACCGAGGGCTTCGCCGCCGACGAGGAGGATCCCGACGCCGACGCGCGCCTGATGGACGGCGTCACGGAGGAGCTCGTCGTCTGCGGCCACACCCATGTGCAGTTCGACCGCCACGCGGACGGGCTGCGGTTGGTCAACCCGGGCAGCGTCGGGCTGCCGCTGGACGGCGACCCGCGCGCGGCCTACGCGCTGATCGCCTCCCCCGACGACATCGAGCTGCGCCGCGTCGCCTACGACGAGGCGTCAGCCGCAGCCGCGCTGCGGCAGGTCGGCGACGACTGGGCCGACGTCGTCGCCGAGCGCCTCCTGCGGGCGGGCTAGCCCGGCAGGCCGTGCAGCGCGCCGGCGGGGGCCGGCGGGTGCAGGTGGAACCCCTGCGCGATCTCGCAGCCCAACGCGCGCAGCCGCTCCAGCTGGCCGGGCGTCTCCACACCCTCGGCGAAGGTGCTCAACCCGAGTGCACCGGCGAGCGCGATGACCGCTTCGACCATCGCCTGGGCCTCCGGATCGGATTCAAGGCCGGCCACCAGCGACGCGTCGATCTTGACGGCGCTGAACGGGAAACGCTTGAGCACCGCCAGCGACGAGACGCCCGAGCCGAAGTCGTCGACCGCGATGGCAACGCCGAGCTCGGTCAGCTCGGCCAGGACGTCCGCCGCCGCGTCCGGGTCGCTGACCAGGGCGTCCTCGGCGACCTCGAGGCACAGCGATGACGGCGGGGCGCCCGTCTCGCGCAGCGTGCGCTGCAGGGTCGCCACGAAGTCGGGGTGGGTCAGCTCCCTGCCGGTCAGGTTGACCGAGACGACGAGGGGGTGCTGCGCCCAGGCCGCGGCCTGCGTGCAGGCCTCGCGCAGGATCCAGTGCCCGAGCGCGACGATCAAGCCGCTGTCCTGCGCCGCGCCGAGGAACTCGTCCGGGGCGACCAGACCACGGTCGGGATGGCGCCAGCGCGCGAGCGCCTCCACCCCGACGACCGCCCCGTCGCTCAAGCGCTGCTGGGGCTGGAAGTGCAGCACGAACTCCCCGCGCTCCAGCGCCCAGTGCAGGGCGGTCTCCAGGGCCAGCCGCCGGGCGGCCTGCCCGCGCATGGCCTCGTCGAAGACCTCGAGCGTCCCGCCACCGCGCTCCTTCGCGCGGTACATGGCGGCGTCGGCATCGCGGACGAGAGCCTCGGGACGGGCGGTGGGCTCAGTGGCCATGGCCAGGCCCATGCTCGTGCGCAGGTGCACCTCGATGTCGTCGCCCAGCACGAAGGGCGCCCCCAGCGCCTCCGCGATGCGGCCGGCCACCGCGACGGCCTGCTGCTCCCCGCTGATCTCCTCGCACAGGACGACGAACTCGTCGCCCCCAAAGCGCGCCGCGGTGTCCCCCGCGCGCAGGCTCGCCAGCAGCCGGTCGCCGGCCTCGGCCAACAGCTGGTCGCCGGCGGCGTGGCCGAGCGAGTCGTTGACCACCTTGAAGCGATCGAGGTCGAGGAACAGCACGCCGAGCGCCGTCGACGTACGCCCGAGCCGTGTGAGCGCCTGGCCGAGGCGGTCGGCGAACAGCGCCCGGTTCGGCAGGCCCGTCAGGGTGTCGTGCAGCGCCTGGTGCACGATCGCGGCTTCGGCCCGCTTGCGCTCGACCGCGTAGTGGATCGCTCGGGCCAGCAGCTGGCTCTCCGCTTGGCCCTTGATGAGGTAGTCCTGCGCCCCGGCCTGCACCGCCTGCACCGCCAGGCGCTCGTCGTTGAGCCCGCTGAAGACGATGATCGGCACCTCGTGGGCGACCGTGCGGATCTGGGCCAGCCCGTCGAGTCCATCGGCGTCGGGCAGCGACAGGTCCAGCAGCACGCAGTCGATCCCCCCGTCGAGCAGGACCTCGATGGCGGCCGACAGGCGCGGCACGACCCGTACGTCGGCCGTCGCGGCGGCTGAGTCGCGCAGCATCTCGCGCAGCAGCAGGGCGTCGGCGGGGTTGTCCTCGACGGCGAGGACGCGCAGCGCACGGGGAGCGGCGACGGCAGGCACCTCGGTGGCGGGCAGCATCATGGGCATGAAGACCGCCGCGGGCGCAGAGCGGCAGCCGATTGTGCCAAGCCAGCGGCCCGGTGTGAAGGCTCTGGACAAAAGAACGAGACTGCAAGGAGAAGGAGGCCACCGATGGACATCGCCATACCGCTGTTCGACCGCTTCACCGCGCTGGACTGCGTGGGCCCGTACGAGGTCCTGTCACGGCTGCCCGACGCGCGGGTGATCTTCGTCGCGGCCCGTCCGGGACCGATCCAGGCGGACACGCGCATGCTCACGCTCGTCGCGCAGCAGAGCTTCGCCGACGTCCCCGAACCCGACATCGTGTGCGTGCCTGGCGGCCACGGCACCCGCGCGCTGCTCCGCGACGGGGAGATCCTGGACTGGCTGCGGGGCGCCCACGAGACCTCCGCGTGGACGACGTCGGTGTGCACCGGGTCGCTGTTGCTGGCTGCGGCCGGGATCCTGGACGGGCTCGAGGCCACGACGCACTGGACAGCCACCGAGCTCTTGGCCGAGCTCGGAGCGCTCCCCGTGCAACGGCGCGTGGCGGAGCAGGGGAAGATCGTCACGGCCGCGGGCGTCTCGGCCGGCATCGACATGGCGCTGACGCTCGCCGCGCGGATCGCGGGGGACGCCTGCGCGCAGGGCATCCAGCTCGCGATCGAGTACGACCCGCAGCCGCCGTTCGACACCGGCTCGCCAGCCAAAGCGGGCCCCGAGCTGATGGCGAAGGTGCGGCGGGTGGAAGACTCCCAGGGGTGAGCGACGAGCCCATCGACGTCGTGGCGACCGTCGGCCCGCTCGACGTCACCGTCGCGACCCTTCGCGAGTTCATCCACCGCTCCGGCGCCCTGCGGGTGGTGGCGATCGTCGACCTCGCCCCGGGCGAGGGACCGGCCGTGGTGGACTGCGCGCGCCTGGCGCCAACGGAGGTCACGGCCGGCGGCCGCATGGTGCACCTCCCGCACGCCATCGAGCTGGACGCGGAGATCCCGCCGCTGCCCGAGGTGCGGCAGCTCCCGCCGTTCCAGGTCGACCAGGCCCAGGGCGAGATCGCCGGCATCGTCGGCGGCGTCGAGCATCTCGGCGGCGCGGTCGTGGGCCTCGCCGAGCTGCTGGGCGCGCGCAACGTGGCCATGGCCCAGTTCGAGACCGACGACCCCGAGATCCCGCTGACCATCACCGCCCGCGCGGGCGGCACCGACCCGGTGGTCGTGGCCATCGGCGAGGACGACTACGAGATGGACCCCGGCTGGCCCGGCCCCGCGCCTGTCGCCGGGTAAGGTCGGCGGCCGTGGTCAATGCCTTCGCCAGGTTCTTCGCCGGACCGTCGATGATCGGTGCCGGGATCCTGCACTTCCTCAAGCCGCGCTGGTACGAGGCGATCATGCCCGACGCCCTGCCCGCCCACCGCGAGCTCGTCCTCGCCAGCGGCGTGGCGGAGCTCGCCGGCGGCCTGGGCACCCTGCACCCGCGCACGCGCCGCCACGCGGGTCTGTTCCTCCTCGCGGTCCTCGCCGGCGTCTACCCGGCGAACATCCACATGGCGCTGCACCCCGAGCGCTACCCGAAGGTCCCGGGCGGGGCGAGGGGCCTCTACGCCCGCCTGCCGCTGCAGTTCGTCATGGCCTACCTGGTCTGGATCGCGACCCAGCGGGACTGAGGGATGACGGGGGCTACAGCGTGATCACGCTGCGGATCCCGTCCTGGGCCTCCATCAGCTCGAAGCCCCGGTTGACCTCGTCCAGCCCGATCCGGTGTGAGATGAAGGGGTCGACGTCGATGTCGCCCGCCAGGTAGCGGTCCACAAGCTCCGGCACTTGGTCGCGGCCCTTGACGCCGCCGAATGAGGACCCGGCGATACGGCGGCCGGTGATGAGCAAGCGCGGCACGACATCGAGCGTCTCCCCCTTGCCCGCCACGCCGGTGACCGTGCACAGCCCCCAGCCCATGCGCGCCGACTCCACGGCCTGGCGCATGACCTGCACCTTACCCGTCGCCTCGAAGGTGAAGTCCGCGCCGAAGCCCCCGGTCATCTCGACGATCTGCTCGACGATGTCGTCGGACGCCTCGAGCACGTCGGTCGCGCCCTGGCCGCGGGCGAGCTCCAGCCGGTCGTCGGAGAGGTCGACGCAGACGATCCGCTCGGCGCCCTGCAAACGGCACCCGGCGACGGCCCCGAGGCCGACCATCCCGGCGCCGAAGACCACACAGGTGGACCCGGCGTCGACCTTCGCCGTGTTCATCGCCGCCCCGAGGCCGGTGCTCAGCCCGCAGGCGAACAGGCACGCACGGTCCAGCGGAGCCTCCGGGTTGATCTTGGCCAGCGCGATCTCCGGCATGACCGTGTACTGCGCGAAGGTCGAGGTGCCCATGAAGTGCCGGATCGGCTCGCCGTCGCGGCTGAGCCGGGTGGTGCCGTCGGGCAGGTGCCCCAGGTTCTGCTCCGCGCGAATTGCCATGCACAGGTTCGTGCGATCCGAGAGGCAGTGCTCGCACTCGCGGCACTGGGGCGAGAACAGCGTCACCACGTGATCGCCCACCCGCAGCGACGACACGTCTTCACCGACCCGCTCGACGACCCCGGCGCCCTCGTGGCCGAGCACCGCAGGTGCGTAGCCCGACGGGTCCGTCCCCGACGCCGTGTAAAGGTCCGTGTGGCAGACCCCGCACGCCTCCAGACGGACGAGAACCTCCCCGGCCCGCGGCTCGGCGAGCTCGATCTCCTGCACCGCAAGCGGCGCACCGAACTCCTCCAGGACAGCGGCGCGGATCTTCATGGGTTGCGAGGCTACCGACGAACGCCGATCCGTCTATGGTTGCGCGCGCAACCATTTGCCATACTGCGGGGCATGGGCCCCATCGACCCCCGCGTTCACGTCGACCACGTCGCCCTGCGGGTCTCCGACGTCGCTCGCAGTGCCGCGTTCTACGCGCTGGTCGGCGGCCTCGAGATCAGTGAGCAGGACAGCGAACACGCCGCCCTGCGACCGCCCGCCGGGGGGCGGCCGATCCTGCGTCTGCGCCGGGCGCCAAACCCGGGCCGGGCGCAGCACCGCGCAACCGGCCTCTTTCACGCGGCGCTGCTGTTCGACGGCCGTGCCGGCCTCGGTGCCGCGCTCCAGCGGGTCGCCGAGGCGCGGATCCCGCTGTCGGGCGCCTCCGACCACGGCGTCTCCGAAGCGCTCTACCTCGACGATCCCGACGGGCTCGGCGTCGAGCTCTACCGCGACCGCCCGCGGGACCAGTGGCCGCCCGCGGCGACCCCCGGCGAGCGCGTCGCGATGTTCACCGGCCCGCTCGATGTCCGCGCCCTGCTCGCCGACGCCGGCCCCGACTCCGGCCGCGTCACCCTCGGCCACGCGCACCTGAAGGTCTCAGATCTCGACGCCGCCGTGCGCTTCTGGGTTGACGGCATGGGCCTCGAGCTCATGCAGCACTTCGGTGGCGCCGCCGCCTTCGTGGCCGCCGGCGGCTACCACCACCACCTGGGCATGAACGTCTGGCACTCGCGCGGCGCGCCGCCCGAGGACCGGGCGGCACCTGGCCTGGAGCACGTCGCCCTGGCGTATCCGGACGCGGCGTCCCTGGCGGACGGGCGCGCGCGGCTCGCGGCGGCCGGCCCGGTGCCCGACGCGATCGGCGTCGAGCTCGTGCCGGCCTGACCGCGGCGCCGATCGTCACCCCTTGGGCGACATCTCGGCCGTCCAGCGTCCGGAATGTCGCCCAATCGCGCCGCGGCTGGGCGACCCGGGGGCCGGCAATCCTCGCGGTTTCGCGCGATCGGCCGGGCAGCGCGACCGGCTCATAGCGGGCCGGAGAACGCCCGTCAGGCGCGCCCGCCGGCGAACCCGCCGGCCCCTACGCGCAGATCGCCACCCCGCGGACGGAGAGGCCGATCTGCACATCGCAGGGAGGGGCTGGGGGAGCCCGCGAGCATGACCCGCCGCGCCCGCCCCTCGACGCTAGGCCGCCACCTCGCGCAGTGCTGCGAGCTCCGGGATGCGCGCAAGACGCTCCAGCGCCCGCTCCTCGGCCTTGTTGGCGTCCTTGGGGCTGACCCCGAGGCGCCGCGCGACCTGAGCCGGAGTGTGGGGAACGTCGCCCTTGGTGCCGAAGCGCAGGTGGATGACCGCGGCTTCGTCCTCGGGCAGGGCCTCGATGGCCTTGGTCAGCTCGTCGGAGACCATCTCCTGGTGGACCTCGTCGTCGACGGCCAGGCCTTCGGCGGCGATCAGGTGCCCGAGCTCGGACCCCTCTTCATCACCGATCTGCAGGTTCAGCGACGTCGGCGTCTGGTCGACCTCGCGCGTGGCCTCGACCTCCTCGGGCAGCAGGCCGGAGGCCAGCGCCACCTCGTCGATGGTCGGGTCGCGCCCGAGGGTCACCGTCAGCTCACGCGTCACGCGGCCCACCTTGCGGGTGCGCTGCGCGACGTTGGCCGGCAGGCGCACGGTGCGCGCGGTGTTGTCCAGGCCGCGCTGGATGGACTGGCGGATCCACAGGGTCGCGTAGGTGGAGAACCGGAAGCCCTTGCGCCAGTCGAACTTCTCGCTCGCGCGGATGAGCCCCAGCATGCCCTCGCTGACCAGGTCGGCCTGGTCGAGGCCGTGCCCGGTGTACCGGCGCGCGATGGAGACCACCAGGCGCAGGTTGGAGTTGATGAGCATGTCCTTGCCCGCGAGGTCGCCCCGCTCGATCCGCTTGGCCAGGCTGATCTCCTGGGCAGGGGTCAGCAGCGGGTAGGCCCGCGAACGCTGGAGCAGCAGGTCGATCGCGTCGATCCCACCTTCGAGCTCGGTGTACAGCTGTGGGGAGGCGTGCTTCATCCTGCGGCCTTTCGTAATCCTACTTGTGAAGTCGGGATTCTAAACGATGTTCGTTGCTTGTGCAACAACGGTCGCGCCGGTCTGTCCACTCGTTACAACGGAGAGAACCCACGAACGGATCGCTGGTTACGAGGCCAGCCACCCTTCCAGCAGGCGCCTCGCGATCGCCACCCGCGGGGGAAGGTGAAGACCCACCGCCGCGTCGTCCTGAGCCTCGACCTGCCACCAACCGTCCTGCGTCGCCGCCTCGCGCACTTCAGCGCGCGAGAACCAGCGCACGTCCTCGAGCTCTCCGTCGCGTGCGAATGGCTCCCCTTCCGCGTAGCCGGCGGTGAAACCGAGCATAAGCGAGCCGGGAAACGGCCATGGCTGCGACGAGACGTAGTTCACCACATCCACCCTCACCCCTGCCTCCTCGTGCACCTCACGGGCCACCGCGGCCTCCAGGCTCTCCCCCAGCTCGACGAAGCCGGCGAGGGCCGAATAGCGGCCCGCAGGCCACGTGGGTTGGCGCCCCAGCAGCACCCGGTCGCGGCCCGCATCGACGACGATCGCGATCACGACAGGGTCGGTTCGGGGGTGATGGGTGTGTCCGTTCTCACAGAGCCGGGAGAACCCTGCCTCGACCGATGCGGTGCGCGCGCCGCAACGCCCGCAGAAGCAGCAGGAGCGGTGCCAGGCGAGCATCGCCGACGCGTAGGCCAGCACGCCCGCGTCGTCCTGAGACAGCGTGGCCGCGACGTCGCGCAGCCCGGTCAGCTCGCGGCCGGACCCGGCCGATCCCTCGACAGCGAAGAGCGCGCGGCCGTCCGCGGGCCGGACGCCGAGCAGCACGGCCGCGGACGCGTCCACGTCGGCCAGCGCCACCAGCGCCGGGCGCTCGCAGTCCAACGCGACCCCGCCGGGCCCGGCGATGACCGCCAGGCCCTCCGCCCGGGCGCGCGCCAGCCACGCCTCGTCGCTGCGCCGGTCCGCCGCGCGGTCCAGCCCTCCGGAGCCGGTGAAGGTGTTCGGATCGCCGCGGAGCATCCTCAGCCCCGCAGCCGCGCCTCTTCGAGGTCGAGATCGCGGACGATCGTCCGCATGACCTCCTGGTTGACGCGTCCCTCGCGACGCAGCCCCAGCAGCCCCAGCAGCGAGCTGCGCTCGACGCCGATGAGCTCGCGCCGCAATGCGCCGTAGCTGATCTCCCCGGTGCCGCTGCGCCCACCCGGATCCGAGCCGCCGCCGATCACCGCCATGCAGCGCCGGAAGCGCGCCCGGTAGACGTCACGCAGGCGCTTGAGCTTGTCCTCGTCGACGCCGCCGTCCTCGATCTCGTCCAGTCGGTCGAGCGCCGCCTGGGCTGCCTCCAGGCGGGCGATCGCCTCGTCCGGGCTCCAGTCGCGCTCGCCGTGGATGCCGAGCACGCGCATGAGCAGGGGCAGGGTCAGGCCCTGCCCGACGAGCGTCGCGGCGATCACGACAACGGTCAGGAAGATGAGCACGCCGCGCTCGTCCAGGCTCTCGGGCAGCGACAGGACTGCGGCCAGCGAGATCGCGCCGCGCATCCCGCTCCAGCCGACCACCAGCCGCTCGCGCCAGTCCTCGCCGGCGTCGACACGGGCCAACGGGCGCACCACCGCCGGGAGGAAGACGATCACCAGGCGCACGAGGACGACGACGGCGACCACGATCCCCGCGTACCCGATGAGGTCGCCGAGCGGGGCGTCGGCCCGGGCGCGGTCGAGCACCCCAGGGAGCTGCAGGCCGAGCAGCAGGAACAGCAGGGTGTTGAGCAGGAAGAGCAGGATGTCCCAGAAGGCGATCGCGCTCAGGCGGGTGTCCGCGTCGAAGTGCATCGGCGCGTGCCAGCCCAGCCACAGGCCCGCCACCACCGTGGCCAGGACCCCGGAGACCCCGGCCTGCTCTGCGGCGATGTAGGCGCCGTAGGCGAAGCCGAGGGTCAGGACGATCGCCACCGTCACGTCGTTGAGCCGGTCCTGCACGCGGCCTCCGAGCCAGCCCACCGCCGCGCCGACGGCGATGCCGCCCGCGACCGACGCGACGAAGTCCAGTCCCGCGCCCGCCAGGGAGAACGCCCCGGACGTGGCGGCGGCCACCGCGACGCGGTAGGCGACCAGCGCGCTGGCGTCGTTGAGCATCGACTCGCCCTCGACGATCAGCCCGACGCGGGGCGGCACTCCGAGGCGGCTGAAGGTCGCCGACGCGCTGACGGGATCGGTCGGCGCCACGATCGCCCCCAGGACGAACGCGGGCGCCCAGTCCAGGCCGACGAACGCGTGGCCCACCATGGCCACCGCCCCCATCGTCACCAGGACCAGGCCGAGGGCCAGCAGCAGGAGTGGACCGCGCTCCGCGTAGAGCTCGCGCGGCGAGGCCTGCCAGCCCGCGGCGTGCACCAGCGGCGGCAGGAAGACGAGGAAGATGACCTCCGGTTCGAGCTGCAGGTCGGGGAGCCCGGGGATGAGCCCGAGGCCGAGGCCGGCCAGGACCAGGACGATCGGGTAGGGCACCGACACCGCATCGGCGAGGCGCACGAGCATCGCCACGGCCAGGAGCAGGACGAACAGGTACTCGAGCTCGCCCATGGTTGCTGAACTCTACGATCCGTAAAATGCCCGGTCAGCTCGATCCCCCCCTCTCCGGCGCAGACCACGTCGAGGGCCCCGAGGACGCCCCGCTGGAGCTCGTGATGTACGGCGACTTCCAGTGCCCGTACTGCGCCGCGGCCCAGTCGATGGTGCGTCGCGTCCGCGAGCGGCTCGATGGCCGCCTGCGCTTCGCCTTCCGGCACTTCCCGCTCCCGGAGATCCACCCACAGGCCCAGGGCGCGGCCGAGGCCAGCGAGGCTGCGGCCGCGCAGGGGGCGTTCTGGCCGATGCACGACCGGCTCTACGCGGCGCGCGGCAAGCTGACCGAGCGCGACCTCGTGCAGCACGCGCGCGACGAGGGTCTCGACGCCGAGCGCGTGGCCGACGAGCTCGGCGCGCACACCTACGCGCAGCGGGTGGCGTCCGACCACCGCAGCGCAGAGCGCAGCGGCGTCCCGGGAACCCCTGCCTTCTTCGTCAACGGCGTGCTCCACGGCGGTTCCTTCGATGCCGGCTCGCTGATCGCGGCGCTCGAAGGCGAAAGGGCGGCCGCATCGTGACGGGCAAGGCGCTGGCGACGCTGTTCGCGATGCTGCTGCTCTTCGCGGCCGGCATCCTCGCGGGGGTTGCGCTCATGCTCACGGCCTTCGGCAACGAGGCGAGCTCCCAACTCGACGATCAGGTGCGCACCGTCCAGCGCGACTTCGACCGGCAGGTCCGCGGCCTGCGCGGCGACCTGCGCGACGAGCTCGACCGCCGGCTGGGGCCGGCAGGCTCCGCCACGCCATGACAGCGAGGGCGACCGCGGCCCCGGCGGCCGCCGAGCCCGAGGCCCGGACCGAGGCCCACGTCGAGTCCGAGGCGAGTCACGAACCTCCGCTTTCGCGAAGCACGCGCGCGCGTGCGAGGATCCGCGGCATGAGCCAGCGCACGTCCTACCCGCCCGGGACCCCCTCGTGGACCGACCTCGCGACCTCCGACGTCGAGGCGTCCGCGCGCTTCTACGCGGAGCTGCTCGGCTGGAACGCCGAGGAGCCCGCCGGCGCCGCCGAGGACTTCGGCGGCTACCGCATGTTCACCCTCGGGGGCAGCAACGTCGCGGGACTGGCCCCGGCGCGCGAGGGCAGCCCGCCGTCTTGGTCGACGTACATCAGCGTGCAGGACGTCGACGCGACGCTGGCCACGGCCGCCGAGAACGGCGCCAAGGTCCTGCAGGACACGCTCGAGATCCCCGGCGCGGGCCGGATGGCGGCGTTCTCCGACGCCGTCGGCGCCCCGCTGAGCCTGTGGGAGCCCGGCGGCCACATCGGCGCCGAGGTCGTCAACGACCCGGGTGCGCTGTGCTGGACCGAGCTCGCCTGCCGCGACACGGAGGTCGCGGAGGCCTTCTACGCCGAGGTCTTCGGCTGGACCGCGCGCACGGAGACGGCTGGAGGCGCGCCCTACACGCAGTGGCTGCTGGACGACCGCGTGGTCGGCGGCATGCTGACCATGGGAGGCGAATGGCCCGCGGAGATCCCGGCGCACTGGATGAGCTACTTCGCCGCGACCGATACCGATGCGGTCGCCGCGAAGACGGGCGAGCTCGGCGGCAAGGTCCTCGTGCCCCCCACGACCATGCCGGTCGGGCGCTTCTGCGTGCTGGCCGACGACCAGGGCGCCGCCTTCTCCGTCATCGCGCTGACCGACCCGGACGCGTGAGCCAACCGGCGCCCGCGCCGGCCGCCGCGGTCTAGGGTTCCGCGCATGAGGAACCCGCTGACGCGCCGCCTCGCCGTTGCCGCCGCGCTCGCCGCCGCCGCCGGCTCCCCCGCCCTGGCCCAGGCCGGCTCGCTGCCCTCGGTGTCCGGCCCGCGCCCCGGCCCGGACCTGCTCTACGCGCCGGCCGCCGACGCGCCGCAGCTGACCAACGCCGGGCCGTGGAAGGCCGCGCCGATCCTCATCTCGGGCGCCAGCGCCTACCGCTCGGGCGAGTTCCTCTACCAGGACTTCCTCTACGACGATCACGGCGCCCACGGCCAGATGGACCCCAACGACCGCCGCAACCCCGGCGACGCGTTCTCCAAGCCCAACGGCACCTACACCTACCCGAGCGATCGCGTCTACGCCGACAACGCGGCGGACTTCGTCGAGGTGCGCGCAAAGCCGCTGCCGGACGCCACCGCGCTGCGGGTGACGCTCAACACCCTCAAAGACCAGTCGCGGATCGCGTTCTCCGTCGCCATCGGTGGAGCCAACGGCGGGCCCGCCCTCCCCTTCCCCGCCGGCGCGAACGTCAGGGCGCCGGCCGAGATGTTCCTGACCGTCCACCCCGGGGCCGACGGCGCGCTCGTCGGCGAGCTCGTCCAGGCGGGGACCAACGTCCCCGTCCCTGGCGGCGCGCCCGCCGTGTCGGTCGACACAGCCCGCCGTCAGATCGACGTGCGCATCCCAAAGGCGGCGTGGGACCCCGCCGGGCGCACGGTGCGCCTGGCCGCCGGCATCGGACTGTGGGACAAGGCCGCCGGCCGCTACCTGTTGCCGCAGCCGACCGGCTCGCCCAGCACGCCGGGCGGCTCGGCCGGGCTGGCCGCGCCGCCCGCGTTCTTCAACGTCGCCTTCCGCTACGCCGAACCCTTCCCGAGGATCGGTGACCTTCCGGGAACCGCGCAGAGCCCCGCGTGGTGGCGCGACAAGGCCCAGGGCGAGACGCTGGCCACCGGCGACATCAGCCCGCTGCACGCCAACGTCGACTTCGCCAAGCTCGCCGCTGCCGGCCCCGACGACGACATGCTCGGCAAGCCGGGCGGCACCCCCGCCAACGGCCCGATGGCGCGGATCCTTGCCAGCCGGTTCGAGACCCAGCAGGGCGCGGACCACTCCGAGCAGTGCCTGACCCACCAGCGGTCCTGCAAGGGCGCCTACCAGGGCAACCTGCAGCCCTACTCGATCTACGTCCCGCGCAAGGCCGCCCCGGCCCGTGGCTTCGGGCTGACGTTGCTGCTGCACGCGCTGGCGACGAACTACAACCTGTTCGCCGGCAGCCGCAACCAGTCGGAGTTCGGCGAGCGCGCGCAGGGCTCGATCGTCATCACCCCCGAGGCGCGCGGCGTGGACGGCTTCTACTTCGACGTCGCGGGCGCCGACGTGTTCGAGGTCTGGGCCGACGTCGCGCGGCACTACAACCTCGACGCCGACTTCACCTCGATCGCGGGCTACTCGATGGGCGGGATCGGCACCTTCAAGCTCGCCCAGCAGTTCCCCGACCTGTTCGCCCGCGCGCAGCCGACGGTCGGTGACAGCCCCGTCGAGGGGCAGACCCCGTCGCTGCGCAACATCCC
>JAABUN010001284.1_pt1 | contig 57136 bp, 37 predicted proteins | sample 5559311 | NCBI WGS metagenome assembly JAABUN01 (sample SAMN10711877, study PRJNA513370) | rock metagenome | isolation source: Antarctica rocks | place: Antarctica: Victoria Land, Siegfried Peak sud
AACCCTAACCCTAACCCTAACCCTAACCCTAACCCTAACCCTAACCCTAACCCTAACCCTAACCCTAACCCTAACCCTAACCCTAACCCTAACCCTAACCCTAAGTCTTTCGATATTTCTCGAAGGTTTTCAACGAATTCTTCGGGGTTTTCGATTTCCGAGACAATTCGGACTAGACGACGATATCTAGACTGTTGAAGAGACGTAAAAGAATAGTCCGGAAATAACGTCGACGTCGTAGACTCTTGAGTTCTAACGAAAAAAGCGAGAATTTACTTGAAAGAACGAGAATACGTCGGAATTCAACTCGGATCCTAGTACGCCCGAAGGGGCTTAGCTCGGAACTAATTGATTTCAGTCCGAACTATCTAAAAACGTCTGAAATACCCTATATTTAATAGGGTTTATTATAATTTACGAGCGAGTTTATTAAAACTAGCCTAGATAACCTTTAATAAAGGCGTATCCGGCTCCCTTATAAGGGCGACTAGCTCGATCCGGTCTAGCCTATCTAGATATGAAGCCTATTAGGTTCTTTCTAGCTAGGGACTAGGGTTGTCGTAGGGGTTTTTCTCGATTTTTCGTATTTCTTTCGTTCGAAACTCGAGGATTTTAGAGTCTAGACGAGACCATTCGGATTCCTAATTTCGGGGCTCTATATATACTATTAGTACAACTATTTTATAAATAGATATTCGAGAAATACCTTGAGAAATCTCTAAAAGAGCCTCGGATCGTTTAGAGCGAATTTCGCTTTTATCTTCGTTTCGTTCTTCTTCCACCGAACTAGCCGTTCTAGGCCTAGTCTGTCGATCTGAAAAGGGTGTTTTAGAGTTGACTCTAAAGTAGGATTTACCTAGGGGGGTATGAAAGAATTATTAATAGCTAATATTCGAAGCTTAAAGAACGCTTTTCAAGGAAGTTTTTAGAATTCAACCTTTTCCGCGAGGGTTTTCCTACTCGTTTTCGTCCTTATAGTGCTTTGAAATAGTCTTTTCCGATCTAACTATATAGGAATAGTCTTAGTACGCTAAACCGTCTAGGTATAAAGCTAGATCTAGAAAGAAAAAAGGGAAAGAGCTAGGAATATTACTATCCTTAATCTCTTCTCGACTCCTAATTAAATTAGGATACTTTTAAGCTTCGGAAAGAATTTGTCCTCGTATTTCCAAAGCTAATTAATATAGTTTTAGACGAAAGTACGCTTTAAGACCTAAAAGAATAATAGAGTATTTATATTACTTACAGGCTAAAAAGCTAGTATCTTTAAGAATTAAGATATACTCTATTAGATTAAAAAGCGAATAATTAATTTTCTATCTAGATTTTAATTATAGATAGTATCGATGAAATTTCAATAGAATAATTAAGGAAGAAGAAGGAATAATAAAAGAGGAACCTAGATATTAGCTACCGCCGGGTAGCTTAAACGCTCCCGGCGCCTAAAAAGCTTAAAGTATAGCTCTAGAGATTAAGCGGATAAAAACTAAATCTAAACGTAGATCTTTTCTAGTACTTTATATATTATTTTTCTTTCTTATTATAATATTACTATTAATAGAGGGATAGATAGAGAATTTAGCGTAGATTTTAAAAATATATAGATATTTAGTAACTTAGCGTATATTTATAGAGCTATATTAGAAAGAAGACTAAAGTTTAAAGTACTTAGAGGTTTTTAAAGGCTTTACGAATAATTATTTTTTAATCTATAATACCTTTATTATTTCTCGCCCGATTCAGCTTATTTTAATTTTATATTTTTCTTAACCCTTTTTCCTATAATTTATTTATAGATTAATAAGCCGTATTTATATTATCTAAGAACTCTCTTATAGTAGTAAGGATTAAAGCCTTAGTATTACCTATAACTTAGGCTTTAACTACTTGTTTTCTATAAATTTTAGGTCTATTAATAGCCCTAAAGCTACTTTATATATTACTCTATTTCATATAAAATTATAGTACTAAAATCTCGTAAGGAATTATTAGGAAGTATTAACCTCGTATTAGTCGCAGATCTCCCGTTAGGGGCGGAATATTAAAAAAAATATTAAGTTAGAAAAATTCTATACTTATAAGACTAGGCCCGAATAGGTTAAAAAGTAGATTATTTTAGAGCGCTAACTAAGCTCTATTTAATAATATTTTTTTTATTAAAATTAGTAAAGGTTTTACCTTAAGTTTATTTAATTCTAAAAATTTAAATAAATCTTAACTAAATCCTTAGTAGTAAATAAATACACTTAACCTTAGATTTATTTATCTCTAAATAATAGTTAATACTAGTTCTAGTAGAGAAATTAGTAATATATCTTTTAATTAAAGAAATAAAGACTCTATCTTCTTATATCTTATAAAAGGGATAAATATAATCCTAAAATAATAACTTACTAGACTAGCTTCTTAAAACCTAAGTTTTAAGCTTTAAATCTCCTTAGAAGGTTCTAGAAGCTTATAAGTATAAGTAAGCCTAGCGACGTAAGTAGAGTACCTAGCTTATAAATCTAGTACTTTATCTTTATAATTAGGGTTATTTTCATCCCCTATCTCCCTTATATCTTCGGGTTGAAAGTAGTATAGCTTTAAGAGAAAACGCCTAGAGATTCTAATAGTAATATATTAATACTCGCTCGGATTAATACTTAGCTTAAGCCCAGCTAGTATCTCCCTTTAAAAGATAGTTTAAAATCGATTTAATTAAATTTTAGAAGCCTTAGAACGCGTTCTCCTAGCTAGGTTTTTAAAGAGATATTTAGTAAGAGGTTTTTAAAAGATATTAAATAAAATCCTAGCTAGGAAGGGAACTACTAGTTATAGATAATAGACTAGTAATTTACTAATTTCTCGAGGTAGAAATTAATAAATAATCTTAGTAGAACCCTAAATAGTATACCCCTTATAGTAATAGGTAATAAAATAAATAAGGCTACTTTCTATAAAGATATTTTATACCCTAGTAATTATAGAATTTAAATACCGGATTAAGGCTAGCTCTAGGGCCCTTAGTAGTTAACCTTTAATAATATAAGCTAGTATAAGAAGTTTCTCGAGAAAAAGCTAAATATTTAAAATCTAGTCTAATAGTTTCTATAAGTTCTAGGTAAGCTAAGGCCTAGGGATTAAAACCCGACTAGTTAAATCGGGACTAGTAGCTATTTAATTAAATAACTACTTTTCTAGACTATCTAGCTCGAGCTAAGTATATAGATTAAGGAGAAAGTTTAAAAAAGGGGTTAAATCTAGAGGATTATTAAAGATATACTTCTAGGGGATATTAGGAATATTCTAAATAGGGCTAACTTACGTAGATACCCTATTTTTAAAAAGAATATCCCTGAAAAGAGTAGCTTAAGTAGACGAAGTAAGACTATAGATAAATATTTAAAAATTAGAGATAGAGAAAGAAAGACTCTTATAGAGTATTATATTACTATTCTAGTTAATTTAGCCGCTTATAATAGTATTCTAGTCTATCTTTAATCTATAGGCTTAGAGATCTAATAGAAAGTAAATTAGTAAATATATACCTCGAATAAGAAATTAATTAATAAGATTTCTTAATCGAGGTAAGGTACTATCTCTAAGATTAATACCGGAGAATAGTTTTTCCGAGCTAGTAGAAGACGTACTAGATTCTAAATCCGATCTAGAATTAATTTACTATTTAATTATCTCTTTAAATATATAATAAAGAATAAAAAATCGACTTATCTTTAAAACGGAAGATAAAATTAAGGGATAGGATTTAGGCCCCTAAAATCCATTTTCTTTAAGCCTTAATAGGGCTAGGGTATATACTAGAGGAAGGTCGTATTCTTTCCCTAAGGTAGATTAGTTAAGGAGAGAAATTAAAAAATCGAGGTAAGCTTTTTCAACTCTAGTTAATCGAGCTATCTTTCTAGACTTTTAAGGGGTAATTCAAGTATTAATTTAAATATTATCTTCGTCTTTAAAGCTAGTCCCTTCCTAGCTAGTATTAGAGTTAGATTAATTACTAGAAGTTAAAATATCTAGCTTTTCTAGATCTTTTAACTTTAGCTAAGAAGCTACTTAAATAAATTAATTAAAGAGGCTAGCTTAGATTAAAGTAAATATATACTTTAAGTATTTATCTAAATTTAAATCGTCTTAAGTTTAAATAAAAAAGCTAAGTATTTACTTCTAGGGCTAATAGTAACCCTAAAATCCGTCTAATATCCTAGTAGGCTTAAAAGGGTTTAGTACGAGATTAGCGCTTTTCTATCTAAACTATTTTAAAGTATCTAGAGTAGCTTATAATTAATAGGGCTTACTAGGATTTTTAGGTAAGATAATTAAAAATAAGCTAGACGTTTTTTAATAGAGGAGTATTAGATTCCCCTATTAAATTAAGAAGCTTAGGCCTATTTAAGCCACCTAGATAGGTAATCTATCTAGTTCTTTCTAGCTAGAGGCTAGGGTTATTAAATTAATTAGCCTATATTTTTTAAATCTCCTTATTTTAAAAAGCGAGAATTTCCAAGTCAAGTTATACCTAGCCCTAATCCTAGATACTAGGATCTAAAAATAGATCTTAGATATATTCTTAATATAAGAAAAATAGGTAGAAGTAATAAGGGGTAAATACCTTAACTATAAATTAAAAATAAACGCGAACGCTTTATCTCTTTAACTTCTTCTTCCTTAATAATCGAGCTAGACCTTCTAAGCCTAGCCCTAGGGGTAGGAAAAGGTTTCTCTAGGTCTACTAAAAAGTAGTTATAACTAGGGGTAGAACGGAAGAATTACTAGCACGCGATTCCTAATTTCTAGGGGGTTTCTATTAACGCGTTCTTTAAAACCCGACCTTTCCCCCTAGGATTTATCTAATCGTGCGATTTCTTAAGGTGTTTTTATATACCTAATATATCTCTAGTAATATAAGGGTAGTCTTAATACGCTAGCCCGTCTTAATAAAGGGCTAGATTAGAAAAGAAGTAGGGAAAAGAATCTAGAATTAAGACCTCCTTTTATTTAGTAATATCCTAGACTAAATAAGGATATTTAGTTATCTTTAAAAGGATATTTTTATATTCTTTAAGTAGAAGTTAATATAGTTTTTAATAGAAGTAATAGTTAATTCTAGAAGGTAGAATACTAGTCTTATAACCCTTATAAGCTAGGAAGCTAGTATCTCCTAGTATACTAATAAACTCTATAGTATTTAATAGAGAAAGGTCGATTTACTATCTAGTTTTTAAGTCTAGATTAAAAGGTTTATATTTTATTAAATAATAAAGAGAAGAAGAAGAAGAAAGATAAAGTAATATTTAAATAATTACTCCGGGCGTTAAAGGTAGTAAGATAAAGGTTTAACGCAGCCTATTATTAATCCTATATCTTAGTATAATATACGGAATATTAACGTAGATCCTTACTTATATTCCTTTATATACTTACTTAATACTATATCTTAATAAGGTTAATAGATATTATAATTTAATAAGATCTTTATAATAGACTTTTAATACTAGGCTTTTTATATATATAAGGAAATTAAGGTTTCTAGTATATCTTCTAGTATAGATAATTAAATTCTTATATATCTTCTTTATACCCTACTATTAAATAGAGAGTTTTTAGTAAGTACTATTACTTTTAGTTCTATATATATATATAGGTCTAAAAATAGATATCTAAGTATAAATATAATTATATAATAGTAGAGTTACTTAGGAATAAAAGGATATTCTTATATACTTATTCTATTACTATAAACTTCTATATTATTCCCTAGAGTATATAAATAACTTAGAGTACTCCTAAACTAATTATATTAAAGAGTTATACTAGAAGTACCTTAGAACGAGTTATTAGGCTAAGATAGCTACTTTACCTCGAGCGGTATAGTAGTAAGTATATATAAGAACTTACCTCGTTAATAACTTTAGTAATACTAAGCCGATTTTAATAATTTTTAGATAATAAGAAAGGCCTTAATCTCGGCTTTAAAACTAAGTCCTATTTATAGGATAATATAGAGGTTTACTCTAAGGGTAAAGGTTCGCGTTTTAGTACTAGAAAGGCCTTTAAGGTTTTAAATATTAAGGATCCCCGGTTTTAGAGAACTAATAGCTTTACTATACTAGGCCTGATTAGGAAGCTAGTAAGCGCATTTTTAAGCGCTAAGCGCGCGCTTTTCAATGATATTAAAATTATGAAAATTAGTTAAGGTTTATAACGCATCCGATTTAACTTTATAATTCTAAATTAGACTTAACTAAAACTTAGTACGCTGTAAATTAGATATAAGTGTATCCGATTTATCTCTATAAATTAGTCTATTATTATCTACTATCTTAATAACTTCCTTACTATTCTAGCTTCTAATACTAATATAAACCTTTATAAGTAGTAGTTTAATATACTTTATAAATAACTTAGACTTATAATTAATTATAAAAAAGATATAAAAGGAATAATTACTAATTTTATTAGCTTAGAAATTAATACTTTTATAATATAACTCTAACTCCTTAAAGATAAGCTAGTAAGAGGAGAAGTTATACTAGAAGCTCTATTAAAAAAGACTTCTATCTTTTTATTAAAACTTAATACTATAATTAGTTTCCTACTATTTATATTAAAAGTTATTATCTTAGAAAGAGCTTTTTTAAAAAGACTTTATAATATCTTTAGTAAATAGGGCTCTTTTATATATATTAATAGTAATATAAAGAAGAATCTTAAATAGTAGATAATCTTCTTACTTATATAAAATAGTATCTTATTACTATATACTATTATTACTAGAGAGCCTTACTATTTTTAAATTAATACCTTTAAAACTATTAATATAAATAGATTTATACTAGATTTTCCTACTTAAGCCTTAGATATTTATTAGATCTTTAATTTATAAATCTTAAGTTATCTTACTAATAAAGATATCTAGTTTAAAGAAATAAAGGCTATTCTTATTACTTTTAAATATTAGATTTCTAAACTAGTTAATAAGATACTTTATATTTTTAATAATAACTAGGTTATATATTATAAACTTATTAAACTCTTAATTTAAAAGCTTATAATAATTCTTTTATAAGATATTAATTTAATTAATTAATTAATTAATTATACTCTTATACTAGCTAAAAAGCTAATAAGGGTAGGCTATTTAAGGGTATATATTACGTATATATTATTCGGGGAGAAACCCTACTATAAGGATAAAAACTCTACCTAATAATTACGGTTCTCTTAACTATTTACAGCTCCTTCCCTCCCCCCCCTAGTAGGCCTACTACTAGGGAGGTAGTAGAGGGGTCGGGTTTACTACCTATTACACTAAAGTTTTATCTACAGGTGAAACTCCTTTTCCCTAGGGCCTAGCCCCTTTCTCTTTTCTATCTCTACTAGCTATTCTTAATCTAATCCGTTTAATATAATAGATAAATCCTTATAACGGATAATTCCTTATAGTCCTAGTTATAACGTCCGTAACGGGGAGGGTATATATATAAAGGGAGGTAATAGAACTAGTACTTACCTACTAGTCTATTAGTACTAGGTACTACTAGGTAAGAAGGCTAGCGGCCCTAGCGTGCTTATAGACTATTAGGTAGGAAGGCTAATATCTACGTATCTCTATACGAGTTAGGCCTCTACTACCTACTACTATACCGTAGGGACTACCTAGGTACGGCTAAGCATCCCCCCGCCGTATAGTAGTAAGTTAGCGGATACCCGGTGTATTTACCGCGGTTATATTAGCCGCTACTATTAAGGTATATACGTGTAGAAGATAATAGGTACCGTTAACTAACTAGACTAGCGGCCCTATCGCGCTTATAGGCTATTAAGTAAGGAGTCTAATACCTATATCCTATTTCAGGTTAGGTACCTACTACCTATAGCTATACCGTAAGGACTACCTAGGAAGGGGATTAAAGTATCCTCGCCGCCGTACGGTAGTAATAGTAGTAGTATATACCTAGTATACTATCTAGCTTACGCTCGATTATTAAGAGGAAGGAAGGGCTAGCTTTATAGTATTACTATCTTTTTATTATACTATTATTATCTATATATACTATAACTACCCTAAGGTAGGTAGACTTAAGCTACCTAGACCGCGCGGAGCGGAATTAGCTAGAGTATAAGGACGTAGCCTTATAAGAGACCCTGTAACAGGTATAAGTATAGAAGTACTATATATATCCTGTAATATTATAGAGGTTTTATATCGGTAGTATTTCTATTATCTTATACTAGTTAGTATTACTAGTATTACTAGTATATCGCGTTTATAATACGCGTAGGGAAGCGGAGGCTATATTAGGGAGAGGTAGAAGGGTATTTATATAATATATATTTTTCATCTATATCTATATATTCTATTATATTATATCTTTTACTATAATCTTCTAAAAGTTCTCCTTCTATCTTCTCTATTTTTCTATCGCGTTAGCGTTCCTATTCTTATTATTACTATACTCTACCTACGTATCGATTCCGTAATAACTAGGTAACCCTAGACGGTACTTCTAAAATACTATAAGATCTCTTAGCTCTCCTAGTACTAAGATACTAGAAGGTTTGTAGCCGGTACTATATATAAGTAGATCTCGTTACCGGCCTTTATAAGATATTATTATACTATTAATCTAGTATAATATTCTTATTATTAAAGTTAAGTAGATCTATTTATATAAGAACTTCTTAGTAGATATACTTTTAAGAATATAATAAAATAAAATTACTAATATATATTTATAATTATAAAGCTTTACTTTCTACTTCTAACTTTAAGTTATAATCTACTTAAAACCTAGTATAAAACTATATCCCTTTTAAAAGCTACTACTTAATATTTATAATAAAGTCTTATATCTAAGATCTATTTAATATATAAAACTTTAAGAAATTCCTATCTTAAATATTATATCCTTACTAGCTACTACTTACTCTTTTCTATCTCTTTATACTCCTTAATAGATTAGGTAAGTACTTTAAATAATAATTATATCTAAGTCTTAATAATAAAAGCTTATCTTATTAACTTAAGATTTATATATATTAATATAAGTTATAATAATAATAATATCTTCTACTATCTTATATTAAAGTATATTATTAATAGTATCTATTAAATAAGAGGTAAAAAGGACTCTTTTAAGTAATAACTAATTATAAGGGATATACTACTATATATCTTATTAATATTTAATTAAAAGATATTACTAGAAGTAATATTATATACTTCCTTTTATCTTACTTTTATAAGATTCTTAAGAATTAGTAAATTTATATAAAATACTAGTAACTTAGATAAAGAGTTTACTAGTTATTTTATTATAAGATATTTAGTAGTTTTATATAAAGATTATATTAAGTTTATCCTTCTAGCTTTTAAAATAGATTTATTTTAGAAAGATATAATACTTACTATTATTATAATAGATAATAAGGCTTATCTCCTTTACTTCTTATAATATCTATTTAATATATTTCTTATATACCTTTTATAACCTCTCTTTAATCTAAGATACTTATTTACTAGATATTTATATAAGTTAGAAAGATATAAGATATCTTATAAGATATCTTATATAAGATAATATAAGATTATAAGATAGAAGTAAATTAGATTCTAATTCTATATCTTTATAATAATATAAGATAGGAATAAGATAGGATTTTTTAATAGAATAGGTTATTTATAAGACCTCTTTATAAGATAGATTATTTATAAGATATCTTATAATTATTAAGAGGAGCTTAATTAATTAATTAATTAAATTTATACTCGTATCTACTAAATTATAAAGGTAATTACAGGCTTTTATAAATAATACTTTATATAAGGGAAACTATATATACTAGATAAAAACCCTTATAGTTTTTTAACTTAATATCCTTTATCTTTATTTACCTGCGTACTATATTTATAATAAGTATAAATAGAGTAATATATATATATAAAGCTGCGACGTACTATAATACCTAGCCCGATAGCTAGGTAGTAAGGGAGGGAGGAAGAAGGAGGGGGGTAAGAGCGTTAAATATACTTAATACGTGAGATATACTAGACCCGAGGGGTATATAACTATACTACCGCTAGTAAGAACTAGGGTAGTAAGCCTATCTATATTAGCTATTATAATATAGCTTAGGGTCCCTTACTAACCGACGTTAATATAGCTTAGAGGTCGCTCGTACCCGCCCTATTAATAAGGAGTTACTATTAACTAGTATAGTCTAGGTAACTTATAATAATATATTTTATATCCTATCTCTTATACCCGTATCCGTAGCTAGGTGACGAGAAGCCTAGAACCCTAGCCTTATATAGGAAATCTATAAGTCTAATTCTCGTTATACGGGCTTAGGTAAGCACCGAGCTCTTAGCTTTTAAGAGCTTATTATAAAGGCTGAGGCGGTTATCTTATAAACCTCTAACCTAGGAGACGCTAAGGGGGTTATATTTATTAAACCTCGCCTTATAATCGTTCTATATTCTAACCTACTACCCGGTTAACTAGCGGCGTATCTTATCCTTAATCTTCTCCTTATAACGGCTACTATCGCTTTACTCGAGTTCCTTCTAGTTATTAAGGCCGAGGGACCGGAGCGCCTACTCCCCTTTCTCCTCAGCGGCTATATTAGTAGCTACTAGCCTTCTACCTCTCTTCGGTCGTAGTTTCCTCCTAATACGGGCGTTCCCTATCCTTATTACTAGGTGTATTCCTTATTAGGTATAGTACCGGAGGACCGCGCTATTAAGGGTTATCTATATAGGCGTAATATATACTTCTACCTTAAGGACTCGTATTAGTATAGCTTTATAGGCCCCTAGAATCCTCCGCAGGTAGTTATTCTAGATAACCTCGAGCTTTTATATATATATTTTCTTCGCGTCGCGAAGACCTCCTAGTATATACTACGTAGATGCGGCGTATATTATCGCCGGCCTAATAACCGTATTATATACCTACCTAGCTCGGCTTAGTATAGTACCCTACGTTAAAGCCGCGGTTATTAATAGCGCTAACCCTTAGTTAGCTATCTTTACCTAGACTCTTTTAATATAAGGGCCCTAGCGGAGCTTCCTATTAATATAGAGGCCTAGGACCCGAATTTCCGCCTTAAGTCTAGTAACTACCGAGCCTAAGTTAACTACTACTTATATATTAAATTAGCGTAGTCGCCGCGAAAGATAGATTAGCTTATACTTCTACGGGGTAAAGTTAGCCTTATATATATTCGCCTATTCTAGGTATAGCTAGTAAGCGCGTTCTAAGGTCTTATAATTTATTTCTATAGTATTACCGTACGCTAGGAGGTAGATATTATCGATAAACCTACCTACTTAAAGCCGAAGGTTAGTCCTAGAATAAGCCTTAATAAGGGGGGTATTAAAGAATAGAAATAGTATAAGCGAGATTAGTAATTCCTACGGTATACCTATCTCTACCTACTCTACTACGCTCGTCCTAGTACTTAACGTTAAGGATGTAAACCTATTTATAAGGAAGCTCCCTATCTAGTTAATAATTCGCGCGGGTACTCCCTTCTTCCTAAGGTTATAGAGGAGCCTCTAATACGAGATATTATTAAAGGCTCCCGCGATATCTAATAATAGTAGGCTAGTTATATTATTCTTCTTATAGTCCTAGACTATATAAATAGCATTGATAATAGTCTTAAGCGCTATCTTATAAGACCGTTTTCTTCTAGCCCCTATTTACTCTAGGGGTAAGAGGTTATAATCTTTAGTATAGTCGCTTAGTCTCCCTGTAACTACTATCTTAAGGGCCTTTCCGAGCGTATTTAATAGCGCTATTAGTTAATACGACTTCGGTTCCACGTAATTCTCCTTCTTTAGCTTCTAGAGGATTATTATATTAGCCCTTTTAAACTCTTTTAGGTAGTATCCTAACTAGAAACACGTATTAAACAGGTAGGTAATCTTACCTAGGAGTCCCCTAGAGATTATACGAATAAACCTATTTAGTATACTATCTAGGCCTAGCGCCTTATCCTAGGCCGGGTAATAGATAGCCTTATACACCTTATACTCTATAATCTCGTCGTTATTATAGATTAGATCTAGGTAGACTACCTTTATAATATCTTCTAGATCCGCTTAAGGGGGTAGAGGGAAGAAGGTCTTACGGAGTATAGATACCTTCTTATTAAATATTCTAGCCTATCTACTATCCCTTATACTTAATAGGGGGAACCTAGGTAGCGGTTATAGCCGTATACTATCGTTTTATACCTACTTAGCTAGACTCTATATACCTTTTAATAACTCCGCCGCCTTATATACTCTCTCTTAGAAGTACAGGGTCTTTGCTCTAGTAATAGCCTTGTCCCTCTCCTTTCTTATTCGGCGTTAAGCCTCTTCTATTAGCGCGCTACGGTCCTTCTAAAAGCTTCTCGTAGCGGCTAGTACCTAGCGGGTAGTCCGCGCGTATTCTAGGTTCTAGAATAATTTAGCCCGCCCGCCTAGTTTTACTTATAAGATAGCCTATTCGATAATCTCTTTAAACCCCTAGAGTATTTATTCTAGGTAGTTATTAACCTCCGCTACTATTCGTAGGGGTCTTATATAGAGAGCTACGTCTAAGGCTTAAGTACCCTTCTCTATTTCCTTAAGGTTAGCCGTCTTCTATAACCGCCGTTTTACTTCTAGCTAGTCTAGCGCCTATATATCTAATATTATAAGGATTAGTAGATAGTTAGACCTATACTATAATTCTAGGGTAACCCTATATTTTATAATCGCGTTTAATAGGAGCGGTATCACGAATATTAGGTCGATAGCGCTCTCCTAACCGCGCGCCCGCTATATAACTAATCCCTCTAGTAGAAGAAGCTCTATTCCCCGTCTTAATATAAGCTCAGCTAGTTTATCTACCTCTAAGTAGTATAAGAACCTCCTAGGGTTATTCTAACTTAGGTAGTAGAGGTTAAAATCCTTAAGGAGGATAAGCTTCCTAGTATTACTAAGCTCCTCTATATTAGGGATATATAAAGGATTATTATTTATAATTAATAATAGGCTTAAGTTATAAGTACTATAAACTCGAATAGCCCCTCTACCTATTTATAGAGTTAAGACTATTATATCGCGTAATATATAGCTAACCTCCTATATTTCTATATCGAGTCTCTTATTAATATAAAAGTATATACGTGTATCCCTCCTAGCCTTATACCCTAGGTAGAAGGTACTAGAGCTCAGGTTATAAGAGGACTTATTCCTATTATTATAACACGGTTCCTAGATTACTAGGATATTAATATCTTATACCCGCTTATCTACTAACAGGGCGGTTATTATACTAAGTTCATTTCGGATATTATACTATAAGATCTTTAAGCTTAGTATTTTAGATATCCGCTTGAAGTTATATATTTAAGTCTACTTCTATTTCTATTATACTACCGTTCTAGTATCTTAGCGCGTTTAATATACTAGATATATTCGGCACGTCTAGTAGGCTTAATATACCTAAGGATACGTTTAATATACTAGATATATTTAGTTTACTAGGTGTACTTAATATCCTAGATATACTCGATACGTTTAATATACTAGATATACTTAGCTTACTAAGACTCCTAAGCGGGTTCTTACTATTTAAACTATTTATAAGTATATTAATATCCCTTATTATAGTCAAGTAGGCTATAATCTCTAGAGTAGTCTACCCTAGCTTAGTCGCGGTAAACCTCGGCGAAGCGAATATTAGCGGCCTCCCTACCCTTAACCTAGGGGTAACCCTAGGTCCCTAACTTCCGCTCGGGGTCCTACTACTTAATAATAAGTCGGTTACTACCTTCCTCTTCCTAGGCCCGACTATAATAAAGCCTTTAGCGTCTACTATTATCTACTTCGTTATTTCTCGTTATATACCGTATAACGGTACTTTTATAATAATCTTCTATAAAGCCTAATACTTCTCCTTTATCCGTATCTAATATCCCTTCTCTTAAGCGGAGTATCTAGGCTTCTTACACGTTATATAGTACCTCTACGTACTATATTCCTTATCGTTATAACTCCTTATATTATACTCCTTCCTATAGTTTATATAAGACGTCCTATTAGAGTATCCACGCGTTATATAGCTATACCCCTAGCAGTTAAAGTATTAGAGTATATAAGCCTTCGGCTCGTACCTCTTAACCGTCTTTAACTCCTTGGCTTCTACTAGCCCCTACCTTACTAAGGTATCTACTAACTTAGGTATAACTACGAAGATTATAAGAGACGAATATAGTTTTATTAGCTAATAGGACCTAATTAGCTAGCGGGTTAAAACTACTTTAAGGTTATTATATAAGACCTTATTATCCCGCTTAATCCTCTCCTTTATAACGCCTAGTCCTTAATATTAAAGACCGAGGCTTTTATACCGTGTACTATTACCCCGAATAACTTCCTTATTATTATAACTAAGTGCTACGTCTTTTTAACCTATCTTAAGTTCTTCTTAAGGCGTTCCCTATCCTTTATACGGGCTATCTCTAGCTATATATCCCCGCTTTTTAACCTCCTTAAAGTAATAATCTTCGAAGTATCTAGGTATTTAAACGATTAGAAAGCTGTAATAATCCTCTCGCTCGTTATATCCTTTATAAAGTCTCTCTTTATACTATCTATTAGCGTAATAAGAAGCTGCGTCGTACGGCGTGTATCTACCTAGCTTTATAAGTAGGGGTTCTAGCTACTTACGGTTCGCGTTATTAGTATTAACGCTACCTAGCTTTATAGCCTAGTATAAGAGGGGGATCCTAATCGTATATACGCGTTAGGTATATAAGATATACTCGATATATTTAATATAATAGAGAGGTTATATAAGCCTTACGCGTTATATTTCTACTCTTCCTTAAAGTACTTATTATCTTACTAGATCCCTCTTAATATAGCCTTAATTTAATTAAGGCTAGCCTTTATTATTACCTATTATAACGCGTTAATATCCTTATATAATATATCTTATATCGCTATAATTATTCTAAACGCGACTACTAACTATCCGCCCGCTACTATAAAAGGATAGGTATCCTTCTTCCTATCTCTTCCCCGCGTATTACCTCTATTATAGTATACCTGAAATACTTATTCCTGCGTTACTAGTTATTATCGAATTACTAGGAAACTACTACGCGTTCCCTTACGTCCTCCTCTAATACCGCTACTACTACCCCTATTACTAGTACTACTACCGCTATAGTAGCTATTATTAGGGTCCCTAGGACTATTATTTATCTATCCGCGTTTCTTAAACGCTTTATTACTCTGTAAGCTCGCCGCTATTAATTTCTATATTAAATCCATCTTCTAAGAGGAGCTTAATATTTATAAAGAGGAGTATAAAAGATTATATTAAGTAAACCTAGCTCCTTTACTAGAAGCCTCTTAGAGATAAGTAATCTCTTTAACTTATATCTAGGTCTTTATAATCTTAACTACTCTCTACTACCTAGTATATTATATATTACCTAGTTAGTTATAACCTTCCTTTTTTTCTTTACTCTTATAATTATAAATCCTTTAATATTTATTACTACTATTATATACTCCTATTTAATCTTATAAAATAAAGTCTTATTTATAATCTATTATTTAGTATATTACTTCTCTCTAACCCTTATTAAGTATTTATTAAATTAGAAGAAGTAGCCCTATTATTTATATATAATATACTCTTATAAAGTACTTATAATCTTTATCTTATACTCTATTATATTATAACTCTAATTATAATTAATATATTATATATTATTAAAGTATTTATAATATATATACTCTTATAACTAGTATTTAAAGTATTATATTAATTTAACCCTTTATTTATATTACTTTATAAACTTTATCTCTTCTACTTCTATTAAATCCTTTCTAATTAACTTATCTACTATAATTAGTAATATAATACTTATTATAAAGGAGGAGTAGGCTTTTTTAAGTATATATATATCTATTAACTACCTCCCTTCTATTATATCTAGATTAGAATAGAAGGCTCTATTCTTCTATTAAATCTTCTCTTTAATTATCTACTAGTTCTTTATATTAAAGATAGATACTTATATTCTATATACTATTATATTAAATAATTTCCTAACTACTATTATAAAGTAATATATTATATTTACTTATAACTACTCCCTCTTTAATACCTCCCTTACTTCTATTAAAGTAACTTATAATAATATATTCCTACTCTTTATTTAATTTACTACTATAATTTCTAATATATATTTATAGCTAGAGGCCTAGAATATTATAACTAGCCTCTTACTTACTACCTTTATTACTACTTCCCTCTCCTTCTTATCTTTTAATACTACTAGTATCTACTAGATTCTTCTAGCTTTAACTATCTTTAATATCTATATATATAACTCTTATAAGAGGGGGGGTAGTATATTTCTTATAAAAGAGTTCCTTTAACTCTATTAACCTTATAAGGAGTTCTATCTTATTAGAATATTAGCCTAGCTAGTAGTTCTAGGCCTATTAAAGTCTTATACTCTCTCTTTATATTCTCTTCCTTTTTATTAGAGTTCTTTAATATATATTTATACTAAGCTAATATCTACTATTAAAATCTTCTATTTAAACGCGTTTAAGTCTTTAAATTATATATTCTTTATAATCTTAAAAGCTACTATTATTATAATAGTCTAGCTACTTAATTTATTTATAATCCTTATAATATATATATATTATAATCTAAGTATTATTATATTTACTAAGCTTATAAGTAGAGTAAAAGCTATTATAACCTCTACCCTAATATATAACTCTTTATACTCTCCTCCCTCTCTAGCTTTATTACCTTTACCTCTAGTAGTCCTCTAATTAAGGCTAAGACGCCCTACTACTCCCCTCTTATATATATTTCTTAAATACTTTACTACTTAGTACTTATATATTTAAGTTACTCTCTACTATTTTTTAATTATTATTTATTATATTCTAATTATAATAATAATTATATTATATTATAAGATTTTATAATAATATAATATATAATAATACTAAATATATAAATTAATTATAATCTTCTCTAGTATTAATTAGAGGAGTATAATAAATAATAAAGTAGTTTTAAGTAGAGAATAGTAAGAAATCTAAGTATTTATTTAAAATAATAATAGCTAAGAATATCTTATTTAAAAGACTTAATTATCTAACTTATAACCTCTTTTAGTATTATATATATATAACTCTAGAACTCTAGAAGTATATTAATCTTATATTATATATACTATATCCTTATTATATAGTTATTTATTTATTTTATAGTAATTTAAGTATATCTACCCTTTTATAATTAATAGTATAGCTTAAATTAATAAGATAGTATTTATATATTTCTAATCTTATTAGATATAATTAATTTTTTCTAATAAAGACATTTAATTTATAATAGCTAATATAATAGTATAGAAAGCTTATAAGATTATAAGTAGTAAAGATAATAAGAAGGTTATAAGTCTTAAGTCTAGTACTACTAAAAGTCTTCTAGATTTAAGTACTTAAAAGAAGCTTAAATAGAAGTATAATAGTATATCTTTATAACTATTATTCTACTTATTACTCCTAGCTAATAAAGTATATAAGCTATTACTCTTTATAAGATCTACTACTACTAGAAAACTTCTAATCTCCTTATTTTAAAACTCTCTTTTTATAAACTTATTTATAAGATTACCCTTAATTTATATATTAATACTAGATTCTAGATTAAGGTATTAAAGAGCTTATAAGAAGCTTTAGAAGTATTCTTAGTAAATATATTAGAAAGTAAGTTATCTATTTATTTCTAATATAACTAATACTAATAATTATAGTAGTATTAAACTTATATACTATATATATAAAGTATATTATATTAATATTAAGGGATATTTAATTATATATATAGATTATAAATTCTTATAATTATAAAGTATTTACTCTAATATAATTTATAAGGCTTAAACTTCCTAATAATTAGTATACTATAAAATTATAATATTCTTTATATATAATAGCTTAATAATTAATATAATATTTATAATATTATTATTTCTAGTTATTATTCTAGTTATTATATTTACTTAATATAACTTTCTATTCTCTTTATATAAATACTAAGCTCCTCTTAGTAATTATAAGATATCTTATAAATACTCTATCTTAAAAGAAGGTCTTATAAATAACCTATCTTATAAGATTATCTTATAAAAACCTATACTATCCTAGAATAGGATAGAATTAAAATAGCTAATCTTATATTATAATATAGTATAGTAGATAAGACTAATATCTTATACTATCTTATATCTTTCTAGCTAGTAGATACCTAGTTACTAATATCCTATAAAATACCCTTAAGACCCTTAGGTACTAAGGCTACTACTTAAGTTATTCCTTTTATTAGAAAGCTATTATATTAGTAAGAGAAGCTAGCCTTATTAATAATAAGATCTAGCTATTAAGTTATTAGAAATTAGACTTCTATTAGTTATATATTATTATAAACACGAGTTATATACTTAATACCTCTTATAAGTATTAATATAAATAATAGGAAGGCTAATATTAACTATTACTTATACCTCCCTCTTCTACCTCCTTTTATAACTCTATTTTAACCTAGTTTTTAAAGGGTTTTTTAAGTACTAGAGCTATTATAAAAGGCTTTATACTTATTATATATAAGCTTAATAGTAGTAGACTAGCTACTTAGTAGTTAAATAATAATATATTATAAATAGATATTATTTAGCTATATACTCCCTTATATAATAAAGGGATACTTATAAAGATAATATATCTAAGGAAATCTATTCTATATAAGATAATATATTACTAATTAAACTAGTTTAACTAAGAGTTAATAAGAGGGAGACTAATACTATTAATTAGGGGGAATATAAGTACTATTAATACTATTCCCCCCTTAAAAGATACTTATCTTTCTTATCTATTTAAAACTTAAAAAGCTATATACCTAGCTTTTCCTACTATCCTACCTCTAAGCTATCTATTATATAACTAGGCTTATTCTAGAACTATATTACCTAGATATAAAGGGTTTTTTAAGTACTAGAACTATTATAAAAGGCCTTATACTTATTATATATAAGCCTAATAGTAGTAGACTAGCTACTTAGTAGTTAAATAATAATATATTATAAATAGATATTATTTAATTATATACTTCTTTATATAATAAAGGGATACTTATAAAGATAATATATCTAAGGAAATCTATTCTATATAAGATAATATATTACTAACTAATTTAATAGTTAGAGAAGAGATAGAAGATTTAAAGAGAATATAGTATTATTATATATAGAGAATATAATAAAGCTCTTACTACTAGTTTTAAAGAGTACTATTATTCCTAGTACTTATCCCTTAGCTTAGTAACTATTACCTCCTATCGCTACTTATCCGATCGTGCTAACGCGTCAAGTACAACCCCACGTTTAGCAGCAGTTGCTAAGTCGTGCATCGTCTTACCATCTTTGTTCTTGCTGTATACATCTGCCCCTTTCTCTAACAACAAACAGATCAACTCTTCTTTCCAGCTCTCTTTCGCGCAGACGACCAAGGGCGACTCGTGAAGCACTTCCAAATCGGGGTTACTGCCGCTTGCAAGATCGTCTTCCCTGGGCTTACCATCGACATGAGCGCCATGGGCTAGCAACAGCTCCGCAGCCTCCATCATCCCGTAGTACGCGCACTCGGTCAAAGCGGTCCAGCTACCCTTGTCGTATGCATTAATATAGGCGCCACGCTGCATCAACAGCTTCATAGTGCCACCGGGATCGATTTTGTTGAAGCGCACACTCATCGCCGCCTCTTGAAGTGCAGTACGGGCATGGCTGTTTCTCGCATTCACATCTGCGCCTTTATCCAACAAAAGCCTGCACATACGCTCTTGCATGCGAGGGCAGTCACGCGCTGATGCGGCCCAGATGAGCGGCGTACGACCTTTCTCCGTACAGACGTCCCAGTGGTTGCCGAAAGCGTCGCATTTCGCTTCGATGTCCGCGCCCGCCTCGAGAAGAAGTTCTGCGACGCGGAGGCGCCCGTATTGAGCTGCGATAATCAGGGCTGTCTTCCCCTCATCCTCCTCCGTCCACTCCGTTTCGGCGCCCTCGGCTAACAGGACAGAAACATCGAGGTCATCGCCATTTCGCGCGGCCTGCAGGAGTTCGCGCTGGAGGCGATGCTTCTTCTTCGCCAGAGGACGGCGCTCGTCTAATGGTAGAGGAGAATTTGGATCGCTAGAAGACCTGGGGATGGGAGAAGGCGTGCGTCGACCAGGTAATGAGCGCTCTTGACCGATGTGATCTTTTCCTTGTGGTGTTTCTAGGATAGATTTTGCATAGGTGCGGAGGGTTCTTGCTGGATCTTTGCTTGGGGAACCTAAGACGCGTAAGACGTTGAGGCTTAATGAGGTGTCAGCAATGCTTTAGTAATGACGGCAAGACGGGGGAAAGGGGGCATAGACACACGTATTTAGGCCTTGCATTGAGGCGCTAACGACCTGGATGTGGAAGCTCAACCTTGCTTGCAGCTCGTCCCAGTCGCTAGTATTGAGATAGTAGCGCCAGCGTATCTTATAATGCTTTCCTTCGCTTGTAGGCTTATATTGTCTTGTAAGACTGACGACTACTTCGTCAAGTGTGTATTCCACGGTTCTTAAGAGCTCATCCAGCGCTTTCACATGCTTAAGCGCCAACACGTCCTTTTCAATGACTTTGCGGATCGCATTCTCCTCCAAAGCCTGCTTGAGATTCATGACGAGGATTTTGATGGTTTCGGCCCGCGAGCGGACCCCTTCCAGTACTTTTGACGCATTACGAGTATTCGTAACAAATTTCGATATCAGTTCATAACTACTGCAAACGGCGCCAGCGATGGTGATAACGGATGTAATCACAGTAACCGGGTCCATATAGGCTTCGAGCAAAGCCTGTATGAAAAAAACGAGTTGAGGAAAGGTTTAGGATCATCTTGAAGGAAGTTTAGGTAGCGATAGCCTTGCAGCGTTACATAGGCTATGTAGGTAGATTACAGACGCTAAGGCTTTTAGAGCTGTAGTAGATCAGCTGATTAGTATTATTACAAGGCGTATAGTATATTATTTAAATCATTTTTATATCTAATTTACTTTAAAACCCTATATATAAATAATAGCTTATAGTATAAAATTAGTACTAATCTAGATTATAAAAAGAATAAGAATTAAATATAAAAAAGTATAAACCTTATTTTTACTTATAATATATATCTATTAGGAAATAGTTAAATATAAGGTAATTTAAATAGATCTAACTATATACTTTTAGTTTCTACTAGATTATATAAGAGGTTATAAGGTTAAATTATACTTCTATTATATAAGTACTTAATTTAAATCCTATAATTAGTAGTATTTATAAGTCCTTAGTTCTAGTAAAGTAGTATAGTATAATTACTAATTATATAAATTAACTAGAATCATAGTATATAAAATATAGCTTTCTAATTTAAGGGTATGTTCCGGTTTTTTTATAGATTTGGGCTGCTTCCGCAAGGCTGAAGAGGTCACTCGTGGTCTGAAGAAGCGTGGAGAGCTTCAGTGATAAGCGAGTAAGATACCGTGATTGGCCTTGTCCAGGCTGTTGCTGATACCTCCTCAGCTCTGCTGGAGGCGGGCTGACGGGCAGAGAGGGCTGAGGAGCAAACCTCGATCGCGCCCAGCCTGAGAGGTACTGCCTACTAGAGCTTTTAGCGGGCCAATACGGATTCTAGAATACACTAGCCGAATTCTGGAAGACTCACGAGCGTCAGGATGACTCGTGGAGTGGGTCATTGTTGCAAAGTACCTATCTCAAGTCACACAACCTACAACGCATGTTTTGCAACGTGTCACCACAGAACCCTACCAGCCCGCATATGCCGTTGATTGAATGTTCAGCTGCGGCGAGTTCTTGGCTAATGTCAGCACCAAATCCTGTGATAGGCTATACAGGATGCTGCGGGGTTCAACGTGGAAGGCAACAGCCCATGATTGCCAATATCAGCTGCGATTGATCTATTAGTAGTTTCTCTTGTAACTACATTCAATCCTGCAACTGACTGAGATCCTCACTTGCGAAAGCGGCCTCACCCTTCAGCGCACCGCCTCCTGCCTCACAGAACAAGCAAAGCGTTACATCAAACTTAATCACGCTGGTCAAGCGTCGACCAAAAGCTTCGCCGTGTCAAGCCGTCAAGAGCTTGAGTCGACGAATATCTATCGAGACAGGGAGCTACCACGGACATCGAGATACCTTAGGTGTCCGTTTTCTCGTTCGACGATGGCGGAAGAGCCCCTGTTTGATCTTCACCTAGTTTCAAATCTTCTGTATCCCATAGTGGATATGCCGATTCCGACGGAAGAGAAGATACACCCATGGCGTCCTGATCGCTCCCAACCCTTCGTGATGCCCTTTCTCGGAATTTGGGACCACTGTTCGGGAAGTCAACCAAATGAGGAAAATTGCATGATGTCAAGAGCGCCGCATCAACGCCTTGACACTTTCGAATCTCGAAAGACGTCCTTGACTACGCATCTTAATTACAAAGAGTGGTCACCAACACCGTGCATCTCATTCACAGACTCAGAAGCAGCAGTCGAAGATTTGGCGGCTATGAGGTCCCTGTTGAGAAAAAGAGGTAACCAGACTCTTATCGTTATTGATCCAGATACTCGATTAAGGAACGGCTTACCTGTCCTCGATGTTGTTGCCGAAATGGAATACTATAACATAGTAGACCCATACGGAAAATCGAATCAATACTATAACGGTCACTATATTTGTCTATGGCAGGTTACTGAAAGAGAGATAGTCGGCCATTAGCGATGGGATGTTCTTGTTACCCACCAAGACTAGTATCGAGCGATCATCATGCCCGCTTTCTGGCAACATAGCAGTCAAGAGACATTTGGCTTGTCGGCTACTCTGAATCAACTCTCTCGTGGGTTGCTGATCTAATGTAGCATTATCAAGCTAAATGAGTCAGTCCCAAGCGATTTCTCCGACCCAACCGGCATCTTCTACGAAGACGGAGACACATCTAGCGAAGGGCTTGCATATTCCTCTGAGGGCGAACTCTGTTCGGTTTCTGATGATGAAGCTGAAGAGGCCAATAGAGCTGATGACATGATTAAAATTACCCAAGGTCTTTGGTAAACGATAGGATATGTAACAGGACCCCTGGCACGAGAGTAGCTTCTAGTCTATCTAGTAGAAGACATAGCGTATAAATCGCTGGGAGAAATTACCTTATCACAAAAAATCTGCTTCATAACCTTGTACTTCCTATAGAATAAAGGCGAAGCATTTTACAACGGGCATCTGGTCTGTGAAAGCGACAGCATCAGCCATATCATATGCACCCATACACCTATCTACGTTATTTCGACGGCGTCGCATCCCTTGTCGTGAGATGCTTATTTTGCCCTGTGCAGACCGATATCATGTCGCGTTGATAGCTGAGTGGAATAAAGGCGGACTGACCTGTGAGCGTGACATCATCAACCAAGACATATGTACCCATGCAATGGCATTGGATCCGTTGGAATGAGACGCATCTATGCGCATATGCAGACATCGTATGTTGGAGCGAAGCGGTGAATACGCAACGCAATGCATCAGTCGTGCAACAAGAGTAGCGGTCCCGGTGCGAGGAGCCACGTGGGAAACGTAGAGTACATCGCGAAATATGGTTTGCCTACATGCATGTTGGGTATTTGCGGGCCGTGGGAAAGGGGTCTTAAACCAAGGGAAGATCGTTTCCAAGCTGATGCCATTATGAGAAATGCCTTGCCGGTCCCGACAGGCACACTCTGCATTCTCGTATGATGATTGGGTACTGGCGGAGGCTTGCAGTGAGCTTCCCCATTCAGCCTAGACTGATCTTCCCGTTCAGGCCCATGGTATTCTTGGCAATGGCTTGGCAATGTGTTCGCCCCTTCCAGGCCCTATGGCCTTTCCACGTGGGCCCTTGCAGAATCGAAAGAATATCCCCAAGCTCCATCTTCCCTGCGTCATTTGGGACGATGGGACCAATGGTGACGATGGTGGCCATGATGGCGAGCTGCATGCAATATATGGGGAGGGACCCCCACCACTGTGCATTTGTCCGGACAACCATCAACAAGATCTCGCACAAGGATCTTGCTACTCAACATGATTCTTTCCATTGCAGTGGCGACTGCTACACTGCTAGCCTCGGCCAGCGCGCAGACATTCCAGAGGCTCGGGGGATGCCCGACTCTCGGATGTGTCTTTCCTCCAGACCAGTGAGCTCATTCCTCACTGCCTTTGTTAGCTGGAGATTGCATGACTGACCAACATCTTCAAGGACGGATTTTATTGCCGGGCAGTTCTTCGACATTCGCCTTGAGGTTCATGCCCCAGTCAATGGGAGCCAGGCCAATGGAGGTGTTCCAGATCCGAATTTCACCTTCACCATCGCCAGAAATGGGAGCCCGCAGAATGCCTCCAAATACTTTGGGGTTTCCGAGCCGATGCTGGAACGTTGGAATTTCACTTGGTTTGAAGGTGCACATTGATGAAAGACCTCAATCCTCAAATCACCCATTGACTTGAGATACCTGTCTCGTAGATCTCTTCGCGCGCGACAGCAAAAAACCCTCCGTTGTCAACGTAGCCGCGAAAGCCTATCGCAAAGTTGCCCTATACGAGGCCGGCGAATACACTGCCACTTTGACCTACAACAATGGAACGAAGACCTCCGCATCATGGCTTGTTCGAGATCTTGCGACTGTGCGAAAGACAAAAAACATTGTGCTCTTCATTGGCGATGGGATGACGACCAACATGATCACTGCGGCACGTCTCATAGCTCACAAAAGCGTCAACGGTCGCTACCAGAGTAAGATGCAAATGGATCAGTTTCCTGTCTTAGGGCACCAGATGACCCACTCCTTGGACTCTTTCATCACGGACAGCGCGAACAGCGCTACGGCGTTGTACACCGGGCACAAGAGTACCGTCAACGCGTTGGGCGTCTATGCAGACAGTTCGAAGAGCCCGTTCGACGATCCCAAGGTCGAAACTATCGCCGAGATGTTCCAGCGCTTGACTCGTGGCGGAGTCGGTATAGTCTCAACAGCCTTCATCGCTGATGCTACCCCAGCAGCTCTGACCGCGCACACGCGAGATAGAGGCCAATACGGTGCGGTTGTCGACTCTTTCCTGAACGGCATCACAAACTATACGTGGACCAACTGGACCGGTCCAGATGTGCTTTTCGGAGGTGGTGCTGAGCAATTCATTCCCGGAACAAGATCATTTCAGGGAAAGGACTACTATGCAGCTTTTGCCGCTAAGGGTTATAATGTTGTCCAAAACAACACCTCACTCCAAAAGACTCCTAACACCTCGAAAACCCTGGGCATATTTTCCATCTCCAACATGGCCAAGTGGCTTGATCGTAATGTCTATACGAAGAATCTTGTTGGCAACAAAGACGCACCGGATGGCAAGAACGGTTCGGCAACCGACCAACCAGGCCTAAGGGAAATGACGCTCAAGGCCATCGACATCTTGCAAAACCGCAATTCTGAGAAAGGCTGGTTCTTGATGTCCGAAGCTGCTTCCATCGACAAGCAAATGCACACACTCGACTATGACCGCGCTCTCGGCGAACTCCTAGAGCTGGATGACACGGTCAAGGCGAGCATTGCGCGTCTTGAGAGCCTGGGGATCCTCAAGGAGACTCTCGTCCTTGTGACCGCTGATCACGGCCACGGTTTCGATGTAATGGGCAGCGTGGACACCAAATACCTTACCGCACAAACAACAGACCGCGCAAAGCGTGGTGCCATTGGGACTTATCAAAACAGCGGTCTGTCCCAGTATACAAATCCAAGCGCAGAACTTGGACCAATGTCGAATTCCACCAACCACAACAACACCAGTTTCAGGTACACAAATGGCACTTTCTTCCCAGCTACTTGGGATCCACGCTATACGTTGTTCTCTGCACTTGGCGCCGATCCAGATCGCCGCGAGAACTATGAAGTTCATAAAGCTGGACCCCGTGTTCCTGCTTCAAACTCCACACCAAGTGATTACTATGTTGATTACAAGGACGCCGTCAGTGGGTTTGTCATCAATGGTACTCTTCCCGTGGACCAGGACCAGGGCGTTCACAGTCTTACGGACGTCCCAGTGTTCGCTCAGGGACCCTGCCAGGAGATGTTTGGGGGTGTGTACAACAACATCGACATCTTCTTCGGGATGGCCAATTGCTTCGGCCTGGCGAGGAGAAATAGTACGATGTAAACGGTGTAAAAGAATGCTCTCTGCAGTCTACCTTGTCACACTCTGCTTGTAAATAAGTACATAATAGACTGGTATGTGGTAATATAAGGCCTAGTCGTTGAACGTTTAGCCAATCCTATTTGATCCCGGTGAGAGAAAATGACACGACCTCCACTATAGCAAGCGCTGACACGAATCGGACCCGATTCCAAACTGTAAGTCTTGATTGCGAGCACTCAGCAATCGCCGTCACGACGCGGCATGCCCTTTTCCACTTCTCAAGGGCAATTGAATTCATCACTCACCACTAACTTCCTGGAAGGGCCCTTTACCACGTGCTTTGCAAGCCCGATGCACCATAGTGGCCTCGACTTCCGCATGAGATCCATGAGGTCTGACAAAACCAAACCCTGGACGAGACTTCGAATGCCGTCCCTTTGAAGACCTAAATAGCGTTTGGATCGATGAAGTATGATGGTTGACACCAATAAGTATCAGATTGACAGGACATTCACGTTGGCTAGTCCAGGTTGTCTTTTGATCGCGATTTACTCAGACCATTTCCATGATTGCTTTCGCTATGTGGTGCTACGTTTCTAAGCTCGTGCCCTAGTCTACTTCGCTTTGACACCCAAGGCTACTTGGTCGTCAATCCAGATCCGAATCTGGCTTCCAAGCGACTTGCGCGAGGGGCTGACTCGAAGGGCTTGACGCGATGAAGTTACGGGGCGGTTGTCATGCTTTGCGATATGCGATCGTCTGTTCTAACGCTTCTCCAGGAAAATGTTTGGGGAACATTCCTCTGAAGTATTCCTACAATGTGGTCCAAGTGCCCCGACACTCTGAATATCGCTGCTGCACCAAGACACTGTGCTATCCAAGTATCTAAGAATGACTCATGGCTGTCCTTCTCCTTGCCTTCACCGCCAGCCTCATTCATTCAGCTCTCTCTTCAACACTTCAGCTCCCATCCACGAACAGAGCAATCGACAACAGTACACAAAGCAGTACAAATGTCCACCTATCCCTCCCCATCAACGACCCCAGACCCGCCGTCTGTTTCGAACCCTCCCTCTTCTCCGCCCAACTCGCACAAACATACGACTGTCTAGACGCCATCATGAAGCTGCCAATCTCATCCCAAGAAGGAGATTTCTACAACGACCCCCATCAAGTGACCCATAATCCATTCAACCTCCCCGTCAGCAAGACGCACGGCAGCTGCAATGCCACAGTCAGCATCAGAGCAGGGAAGCGAGATAAGAGCTCCTGGATCAGTGTTAGCGTTGGCGCGAATCAGCTGGCGCAGAGGTGTTCGGTGGGGTATTATCCGAGGGGGAAGAGTGGGGGGGTTATGTATACGGGGAGCGAGAATTATATACAGATTGTGCTTGTGAAGGTTGGAGGGATCCCGGTACCACCGCTGCTGTATACGAAAAGTGAGAACGGGACGGAGGTTGTGCTTGATACGAGCTGAAACGTAGGCGATGTCTCGGGAGATGGGTAGGTGATTACCTATGTGTCATTCATATGACTGATGGGCACTCCGAACCACGCGATGGAATGGCGGCGGAAGGTAGGTCCGTGAACCGAACCCAATGGAACAAACATAAGATCACGAAGCAAAGAGAACAGGTGAATTTTCCAACTGACGATTGTGGGAATGAGGACCCATGAGCTCAAGAACGCTACTGCACCCAGCGCCACTACATCGTTTCGGAGCATGTGAAGAGATCAAGGAAACATCGATCGAAGGATCTAAAAGCCATCATTACAACACCAAGAGTATGAGACCCGAACGAAGCCGGAGCGTACCCAAGTATATACGATCAAGGATGAAATGATACAGTTTCCGCTCAAGGCAAAACCGGCGGTGCCGAGATCCATCGCTCGAATCAATCTGTTTGAAAAGCGAGCTCGATGAAAAGTCAACGAACTGTGGAATATTGTACGATATATCCTGAGTCCACAGGCTTATATATCTTATAATCCAATCATGTTTTTCCAACGGATGGACCGAGATCCGAGTCCTGATACGGCGCCTCTTATCAAGTTTACCCCGAAGCCTATGCCGATTACGGCATGTGAATTGCGTGAGTTCTAGCCTTTGGTCTATACCGCCGAGCTTGTGGGGCGATAATGAACTGGTTATTGAACTTCCCGTCTCCTTCCGGGCACAAGAGATAGCCATGGAAAGCCGCAATATTTGCATTGCGTTGGAGGTGAACCACAAGATCGGCCGTCACCCGCTGAGCCCCTCCGCAACTTCCCACCTCCGAAATCCTTGCAGGCTTGAAGACCCAGTCAAAACGGAGGTGCAATTAGAATCCAGTAGGATCCTCATGGAGTGGCTCGTTCGTATCCACTTGCTTTGATGTATGCCACTTGGACAAATCACGCCTGCAGCGGTATCCCAAGATCGTAAATCAGAGCATGAATGCAGCATCGTACATGCGCCGAAGTAGGCCAGCTATGTTGAAGTTGGAGTGTGTGAGTGAGAAGAGTGTACTAGGACAGTTGAGTGGGTCGTTGAAGGTCCAATTATAACCGAGGGGATTCTGATTGATCCATCCTATCGGTCCTTGAGCTATATTTGTCACTTGTGGGTTGATCATGTTCTGCGTGCTATAGATGGTCGGTGCTTGACGATCATGTCCAGTAACAAATGCGATAGTGCTATGGTATTTTTATCATGTATTTGTATTTCAACGAGGTCTTGGGATTATTATGGTTGACCCTTCTCGTATGGCCAGATTATCAGCAATTATCAAATGACCGTTTAGAGAATGGTGAGCCAGATGGAGAGGACATTTCGAGGCCGGAGCCGCGAATATGAAGATCTGTCCATGTCCTTTTGTGATATCAGTATCCCATATCATGGCATGGCATCCGTCGACAGTACCGAGGTTCACCCGGGGTTCCTGAACACCAAAACAGCTTACCGTTCATATCGGGAGTGTTATATTAACTCCATTTAGGATCAACGTGGACGATAAAAGGTACTAAGATCTAGGTACGCCTATAAGATATCTAACATGTATTTTTGTCGCGAAATGCGATGTTAGAAGGAGCATTTTAAGGCGTTTCCGTAAAGCAGTCAGAAATTTGATGGTCCTTGCCAAGAAATGACGGATGCCAGACTTGCCATGTTTTAGGAGTGGCACGTCGGTGACAGAACAATTCGGACACTAGGCCAAATAAAGAACCCCATTAGAGTTCAAGCCTAATATTATATACGAAAGTCTTACAGCCACGATAACGTAGAATTAGGGCGTATACCACTTAGAACTCGTCGCATAATATAAAGGGAAAGACGCTATAATAGGTGGTAGGGAACTCTTAGTGGTAGGAGGAATGAATGCATATGATATTTGGCGCGGTTCTCTATCTAGTCTAGTGTCCGAATTATTCTGTCACCGACGTGAGTGGTAACAAGGCTTCGACTGGGTATAGCCGGATATCCCTACTACGGTCTCCGGCGAAATGAGCTCCCCAAATTAATCCCTGTCACGCTAACAACTATTTCCCCTGATACGTAGTATACTACTACTCTCCGCTCCCTCTTGGCCTGACCTCCCGAGTTCAAAGAAGAGGTGCGGGAAGACTAGGACAGCGAATATCCACTGCGTCAAAGTCATGATTCCTGTCCACTTTTGAAATTGAAAACATCTATAATGCTTAACACCTCCTGCTTACCATCAAACACCTCCGAGCACAGATATCACTGCCCTCTTCTTTGTTCGTAATATCTCAGCGCGATTCCATCAGGATACATGACTGCAGAGTGCAGCGAGCCGATCGAAAATGGCAGCAAATCTCCATTCGCCGTGATAATGGGTATGTACCGCATTCGTGACATCGGAACCTTGAATAAGGCAGTGATCGTTGGGGACAGGTAACAGCCTATCAAGTATCGAACAGTGTGGTTAGCGCACAAGCGCCGCTATTTGCGTACAGTGATGTTGTAGACCTACATACTCATTACTCCTGCACAGACTTCAGAGTTTGACTTCCGCTCGTTTTATTGAGTCTGCAGTGCACAGGTACACTTTCGCGGTCGTCTTCGCGTTCGAGCCATCTAGATGGTCTTACTCGAGATCTGCGCGTCAACGCAATGCCAGAGGAATGACTGAAGATCGAGGTGTCGCAAGACCTGGTATAGGCGCGCGTTGTCACCGTTGCACAAAAGACGCATACATTTGGTCTGATCTCTCCTACTCTCTCTGTGGTATCGACATCGTAATCCATCATTCAGTATTTGTCTCATCACCAACATGGTCATCCCAGTACTACTCAGTCTCTTGATCGTCTGCGCACGCGCCTATTCCTTGGTTGTGCCAAGCTCTTTGAATGATACTATTTCGATCCATAATCGAACATCAGGAAGCAGTGTCTCGGCCAATAACGAGCTTCAGATCTCATGCAACGCGCCATTATATGGCCAGAATCTCAAAGTACCGAGCTGCAAGAGAGTGTTCGGTCTGATCAATAAGGACGATATGCAACTCACGTTTGCAGAGCGTGGTGCCAGGGTTACATATGACCTACCCTTGCCATACAGGCTGCAAAGCAGTCAGTGGGCGTCATGAACACATACTGAAATCTTTGCTGATTCATGATGTCAGAGGACGGATTCTGCTATGCACAGGTTGTGCTCACTCCGGGTGCTTCCTCTGGGCATGCGAGCCTGCTAGAGATCGGTACAGCGGCAATCACTTTATTCGACCAATGTGTCAAGAAGTATGGTTATGGAGGTATAGTCTCTCAGATAGGTGAGCTTCCCGATCACACTTTCACCGGAGCCCGAGCGACATGTTGAACGGCTCATCTAGGCGGCGACAACAAGCTGAACGTGGTCTTTTCATCTTACAAGCCACGTGTGAAGTGCAATCAGCGCCCGGCACCTCCCTGGCAGTCGACAGTAAACATTTTCGCAGATATGGATGCTAGCAAGGGCCTAGCCCTGTTCGGACGTAATGGAGCGGCAGGCGTGGCAGTTGGACTGCCGTTCACAGTGAAGGCCGGTAAGTCGGTTTTTCGAGAAGTGACCGTAACGTGTTCACACTAACCTACTATAATTAGTCGATGCAAGAGCCATGATTGTGGTTGACTTTGATGGTCGTAGTACTCCCTCGTCCTGGTATGAGATCTGGGAATCTGTCAATGCCATCGCATATATGTGTGTAAGACCCCATGGGAAAGGAGGGAAAGCCACTGGGATTGGTATGTACAATAACGATTTGATGTACAGTCTAGCGTTACTCACATATGTTCTATAGGCTCCCTTGGCAATATCTGGGTAGACCTTTTGGATGAGCATCCAGATCTGACAAGTATCCAGAACATATCCTCGGTGGCGGACTTACTTTTACCGATTGGGAGTGCAGCCAATGTCGCCCAGGCATAGAACCGACCAGAACTTGCATCAAGAACCATTGTTGTGCAAGCCAACAGCTTTTCTGCGTATGTAATAAGCACCATCGGGTTGATACGCCTAATAGTTGCATTAGCATGCCTGTGTGACGTGCCTTTCTTTCCATTGCAAAAGACGAGCACATCATGAATAGAGCTTTCGATGGCAAAACCCAAGGACTTATCTTTGCATGCTTGATTGCTCACATGATAGGCTTCATGCAGCTCGTTCAGCTTCCGATCAGTATTATCAGCCAGGCTCGTTTGCTACAGATCCTCGCGCATGTGTAGACGAAGCTCGGACAATTCCGGAGATAGCAAACAAAGAAAAAATCTCGACCTCGGGTCCAAAGCTGGGACTACAAACTAAGGTGTGAAAGGTAGATCAGCTTGACCGCCTATCAAGGCCTCTTGATCACATTGAGGTTAGGAATGCGACCCGTCTTCTTAGAGGCAGCTCAGCGTCACGCACTCTTTCACGATGAATTCGGATGATTCATCGCCACCCAATTTGCAGCCGCTTGGAATATTATGCGGATCTTGATCAGGCATATATCATGTCCTTGTCAGTACTGCTGTATATGTACTTACTCTTCTTCCACACACAACGTTGTCCCACAAAGGCCGTAAAGCGAGTCAACCAAGCTTCTCGGCTTCGTAATAGAAAGGTTGTGCCAACACTTCAAGGCGTCTTCTTCGTCACAGCCTTGAAGTACAACGAATAAGTTCGTGTACGAAAACATTGCCTCCAAGGCTTCGCCTTGCATCAAATGGCTGACGCCCGAATTATTGACTACGCTGACTTGTGATGATTCCAACAGAGATATTCCTGTTTGAGGACGGAGTTCCGTGTGATAGCGACGTTCAACAGAGCAGTGTATCAAAAAATATTATAATGAGTGTTGAGAGGGATTTAAGCTGGCCGAAGCCCCAGCGTTTGAAAGAACACCGGGACACAATTCGCACAACCCTCAAAATTCCCATCTCATGGCGTCAGAACTAAACAATCCTGATTCCCAGTCAGGGTCAAGGTTCATCCCGTAAGACTGCATTCTTAGCCAACTCAAATCAGGTTTTATCTGTGAGAAATATTGCATAGGCGAGAACATGACCCAGGGGATACAGACGCAAGAGCTCACATAGAGATTCAACCCCTACCTTCGTCTCGTAAGTGTCCAGTGCTGCTTCCTCGCTTAGGAGTTCCAACCCTAAACATGATCTGCCTGGCCCTATTGCCTTTGACTTTGCCGATAATCCGGCAGTAATGACCACAGCTCCAAAGTTTGGATCCTGCGGACATCGATCGTCGCCATCAACTCACATTGAGGGACCGAGACATGAATGTGACGATGTGCGGAAACCTCTGATGGTATCCCGAGCCTCCTTGCTCCCTTCCCTCCGTCAAATTCATCAATATATCGACGAGGATGAGGTCACTCTCGAGTCTCATCACCGTTACAGAGGGAACTCTTGATCCTCTGCAATTTCGGACCATTTTGTACGACTCGTCGTTCCAGCGCTCGCTCGAAGTGAGCCAAGCCCGCCAAGCTTTGCCAAGGATCCGCCATCTCCCTAGTCCTGTCCAACTCTAGCGTAAACTTTCTTCCTTCCGTGCCGTCCTTGCAACTCATCGTCCTCGAGATTCCCGCCAGATTTATGTTCGATATACACCGCCGACCATGATGTAGGGATCCTGAGACTGCGTTGGCAACACGCACTATTCTGTCGACATGTTCCCTGCTGCAAAGCGAGTGTCAACTGGCGTTGACCGTGTTGCTTACAACGTTTACGACGAAGCTGAACATCACCTTGTAGCGCCAATCCACGAACAGTGTCAGACCTCCAGAAGTGATCCTAGTGATATTGACGATGACCAAGAGGATACACTCGCAAGTCCTCGAAGCTTTGCAAAGGTTCGACGGGTCTCAGAGAGGGTGCGATCGAAAGCGAAAGCAAAGACAAACAAGATCCTACATCCCTCGGCCAAGCAGTACACGTCTCCCGTACCTCTCCCTGCTCCAGCTCTAGCACCTGCTCCGGCCACCACAGCTGACAATGATCGTCTCTACAACCCATTACCAGAGCACAAAGGCCCGCAGGCGAAAGATCTTCTACAACACCCTATCGATACCGTCTCATCTGTTTTACATGGCGCGAGTGGAGCAAAGATGGCTGAAGTCATGGACAATCAGACAATCGCCCATGGCGCCGACGTCAATCTGGTCCGCGCTCACGATAAGGTAGCATCCGCAGAGAACAAGGAGGAAAAACAATCGGCCGTGGATGACCTAGAGGGGCTCAAAAAGGCTAGACAAGACACATATGTGAGATGGACAATGGATCGCCATGTGTTAAAAGTTAGGAGGATACCGCCACTCGAAATACGGCGACCGAATATGAAAGACTACACCGGAGGGGAAGAGAAGGGTATAGGTGCCGTCAACTGGATTCAGTACTACCAAGACGTGGGTCATCTTCTCGTGACAAGAAGTTCTACACTCGCCGTTTCATCTAGCCAACTTAAGCTGCAGTGTGGGTACACGTACTAAATGGGCTCGTAGCTTGCTCGCTTCTATGCCAAATTACATGGCGATCAATACATTGATGAGTCCCCGAACTTGCCGCCAGCGACGGAGGAGTCACTGAAGGTGAGCTTTGAGAGGCTCCTCATGACTTCTATGCCCTATCAGGTCGTTCTCATGAGAATCCGGCGCATCTACCGCTGGGAAGACCCCACGGAAACAGCCATATGGTTGACAGGCTACCTGCTCTGCTGGGCATTCAACCAACTTACCGGTGCTGCGGTACGTCAAGGGTTTTCTCTTTCATTGACAGGCGCAAGGCGTTCTCTACGGTTGTCATTTACTGAGGAATAGTCAGGTTCTACTAGCAATATGGCTGGTACTACGCCGCCGCTTATACCCTCCGACACTTGATGATCTCCGCGATGACATCAAGCGCTCAGAGGATGTCGAACAGACAGCAACCAACCTGACCCAGTTGATAGAGCAACATGGGTCAAGAGGTTGGGTTGATGCTTTGATCACCGATCTAGGACCAAGATCGTTGTTACAGCTTACAGATGCGGCTGATTCCCTTGAGATCATTCGAAAGTAAGAGCCAACCAATGCTGACTGAATGTGGCGTATTGCCAATTCACGTTAGGGGCCTAATTTTCTTCTCCCAGTTTCTATGAGTGGCGAAGTCCACGCCAAACCCTGATAAGCCTTGCCCTTCTCGGCTTCTTTTGGCTCTATGTCACCGTCACACCACTGTGGCTTTTTGCCAAGTCAGCTCAACTCACAGCAGCTCTTATGTTCTTTGGGATGTTTCCTGTTGCCAGCCGGTATCCGCATTATAGGATCGTCGTGTCGCCACTGACATGGCTGTTTTGGAAGATTCCCACAGATGGTTAGCTCCAACCCCCATTTAATTGTTTTCGTTTAGAGTATTGACTGACGGTCGCTCATTCAGCCGAGTGGGCCATCGCCCGGCTCCAAGTTGAGGCTAGTCACACAAAAAGAGCGGTGCTGCCGCCAGCCAGTGCCAAGCACCCTAGAAACCAAAAAGATTCGACAGAGAAGTTAGAGGATCCGGAGGACGTGGACGCTACTATTGAGATTGGCAAATACCACTGTACCAGTCAGAATCATCACGGAGACATGATTTTAACCGCTGAAGGTGTTCGCTATGTGACAGCTGTGAGGTCGAATGTCTTATGGAACTTACGCTATGACAACGTCAAAAGTATCCAGAAACCGACATCTGGCGACGGAATTCAATTCGTACTAATGGACGACACCGAGCACAAAGTCATGGGACTGAAGCAAAGGAACGAAGTTTTCACTCAAATCATTGGGTACAGCGGTCTACGTTGGCAAGCCACCGGCTAGCACCATATCTGAAGCGGAGACCTGGGCAGCCGTGCTCCATTGGTACATACCAAGCTTAAAATGAGTGGCTGTTAGTAGGGAGTAGTGACAAATGGAGGCTGCAAGCAGCTAGTGATCGCCACTACGACTTCCGAAGACATTAATGTGGACTATGACATGACCCGAGTGAATGACACGGTTGATGGATTTCCAGAAAGCGAAGTTGATATGGCGATATGGCCGTGCATAATGACAGCGTGTCTCCATGTATATACCCACTTTGATTTGCAAGACTTATGAGGTAGTTGTTTGATACAGGTCAGGGTCAATGCATGGTTCGTCGACCATGTTATGCTCCACATGAAGCAGATACCGTCATATGTAGTGCGCCTAACGAACATGTTACAATTCATCACCATAGGCTCCTACTGCGCCACAATTAGCCTTCGGGAATAATCGGCCCGTGAAGCATGAACAAAACCCGCTTCGTCCTTCGCTCTCCTCATACACGATTGTACGTACTAATCTCTTCAAGCTTTTGATCCATCAAAATGCAGTTACGTGCTCGGTTGCAGCCTCAAGCAGTAGCCTCATCACCTCCGAACCAGCTGGGCGTCCAAGCGCCCAGAGTTCTGATACCTCGACTGCGCTTGCCCATCGGCTCGTCCAGTTCCAGGAGTATGGTAGGCTTGCAAATCAGCACCTTCCCCTTTCGATCCTGGTGAACGCGTAGCAATGCCGGCGACACAACGAGCTTCTCCTCTCCTATGCGACCATCTTCTGCAACCTTCAGCATGCTGTCCGGTCGAATGATTTTGTGCGACATAATATCGATCATGCTAGCATTTTTGATCGCGGATTGAAAGACGCTGGCGGTTTGATCGGAACTCTTGGGGAAAATGTGGGAAGTGAACTGGTAGTCGGCTGTTGAGAGTCGTATTTTGGTGGCGAGCTGGATGGCTGGGAGGGTGATTTGGTTGTGGAGTTCTTCCCAGCCTTCTCCGCTGTCTGGAGAATCGGAGATCAGGTGTGAGAGCGCTGACTGCAGGGTTTGAGAGAGGAGTTGAGCTTGGTTTTCTTGCTCTTCTAAGAAGGTGTCGATCTTGAGCAGACTTTGGAGGGTCTCGGATCTCCATCGTCGTAACGTAACGCCATCTGCAATGGTCAGTCCTTCGCCGTTCGTTCGACATGTTGCATAAGGACTGCTCACCTCGACGCGGCTCGAGTAGCTTCATGCCTTCCTCTAAGCCTTTTAGCAAGGCGATGTTGTGTGAGTCGAGGCCGAAAAGGTATATATCATCGTCAAAGATGAACGACGTAAGGAGGCGATAGACTAAATATCGAACGAGAATCGGCTGTGAGTCTGGATACTTTGCTGCCATCTTGAGATGATCACTGCTGAGATACTCCCTGAGCAATTCCGGCAATTCATCGATCGTCTTGATCTTGTCAAACTGGGCTTCGAGGAACTGCGGATCCTCTGTCTTGTCATCAACCCAGCCGGATATCTGTTGATCAAGATCCAAATATTGGTTAGAAATCTCATTGTCAGAGACCTGGTTTGTTGGCTGTAACCTCAGCAGGTCATCTTTGCAATCCGTCAGATTGGTCGACAATTCCCTAATCTGCCTTTGCAGTTTTCTATTTTCTGACTCGATCGAGGCTTTATCTTCGTTCGCTTCTCGAGTTTGCTCCGTCAAGAACTCCATATGGGCTTCTCGCTTTTGCCGCTCATATTGGAGGCGAGATATAACCTCGTCCAGATGTTCGATATGCTCGTGGTACTTGGCCTTCTCGCTTTTGCTGAGCTTCTCACCACTAGTGCGAATGATATTTCGCAGATAGCTATTCTGCTGGCGCAGTTGATTCATTCTCTCTTGTGATGCAGAATTCGCTCTCTTCAGATCCCGAAGCTCGAGCGACTGGTCTCTGTTCTCGCGGCTTACCGCCTTCAATTCTCCACGTGTGCTCTCATACTCTCTCTGAACATGATCGAGCTCCTCGGTCAATCGAAACATGTCTTTAGGGGCTGCTAATCTGGCTGAACGCGATGTCTTCGGTCTTGGAGCTATGGTCAGATCTAGAGCTCGCAACGTTTGGCAGGCCGGTCCGTGATGATCTGTATTGACAGATCAATGCTCTACCAACAGTAATCAGGAAATATTGGATCATACCATCGAACAGGTCATACTCGTCATCACTCTCTGGAACCTCGTCCAAGGCTGTTCCAGTCCCAGGCTCAGGAAAGGTCTATTTGCTCTAGATTAGAAGGCATTGACACATTCGGGAAGCTCAAGACGTGCCTGGCTCTCCGTTTCAATCTGTCGCATCTCTTGTTGTCTCTCCATTGCTTCCATTCAGGAGACTGGTGTATTTTCGGAGATTGGCATACAGACCGTGTTTTCCAGAAGGCTCTAGGAATCGCAGAAGCAAAGCTCCTAAAAACATCTGGTGAAGTGTTGTACTAAGGTAAACACCAGATCCCATGAGTCTCGGCGCTGGGTTGAAGCACGGTAGGCGGAGCTACGGTTAGTCTCGTAGCCTTATGCACTGCGCCCCCACCATCCTTGACCTTGTTTCGCTAAACACGACTGCAGCTCGATAAGGCTACCAATGAGTTGCGAATCAAAGGATACTGCCAGCTGAGCCCGCTATGCAAGAGGGGTGACTCCACAGCTGAATCAATAAAGTAATGATGGTAAATACTCAGGGCTTGGCGGCCCGAGGTTCAATTAGCGCCTTGACATCGGCAAGGTTGAATCGACCGCTGCTCCCATATCAACACTCAGAGTATAATTTATGATGACAATCCTCAAAGCCAACCCAAGGCTGACATCTTCGAACATCAACTAAGAAGTCGATCGTTCGGTCATTGAGTTTCAGGTGTGGTAGCCTTGCCAGTGCCTCCCTACATATTCGTCCGCTTTACCCCTCAACCATCCGGGTCGATCCTCAACCAGGCTACTTACATCGAACTCCGCATTAACACAGCACAAGAATTGTACAAGAACAATGACGGTAAAGAAAGGAGATCTCGAGAAAGTGGATAATGCATCGTCGGAGATGAAGGTCGACGACGACGAAACTTCGGATCGAAAGCTCCTCATCGCTGTCGATTTTGGGACAACTTTCTCGGGAGTCGCATGGGCGCAGACTCGTAGGGTGAGTCGTCGATGCGATGATGGTTATCGCGTTCTAACAGATGCTAATTGGGCTCCAGCCTGATGTGCAATCTGTGATCATTCAATGGCCAGATGCAGCGACTGGTGGTCTCGAGGGTATCAGCAGCGATAAGGTTCCAACGTAAGTCACTGACCATTGAAGGTGTCGACTTTCTTCCTGTTCTTCGATGGAAGAGGTGTCCGGTTTTCGAGATCACAGGTTGAAGCAGATGTCACTACAAAGCTGATCGAAATATAGCGAGCTCCGTTACGAAAACGGCGTCTGCAAATGGGGGTTCCAAGTCGACGATCACGGCCTCCGACACCAATGGTTCAAACTCGACCTCGATCCCACTGCCTCGCGCTCCGTCTCTGATCTAAGCCGTCAATTCCCAGATCAACACGCCCTCCCACCCGGCTACAGTGCCACGAGCGAGAAACTCTGCACCGATTACCTCAGCGCGCTCCGCTCTCACACTGAAGAGGTACTCAGATTCAAGTTGCCCGCTAGCATCTTACGTACCACGCCCATTGAGTACATCATCACTGTGCCAGCCGTCTGGTCCGACTCTGCTCAAGCAAAGACGAGATCTTGTGCCGAAGCAGCCGGCATGGGAAAGAACCTGCAGATCATCTCGGAGCCCGAAGCTGCAGCTATCTATGCATTGCACGCGATGGATCCGCATAGTATCCAGGTCGGCGATACGTTCGTGCTCTGCGATGCAGGGGGAGGCACTGTCGATCTCATCTCATATACCGTCACCGAGTTGAAGCCTATGTTGAGAGTCGCAGAGGCTGCAATGGGCTCTGGGAGGCTCTGCGGAAGCACATTCTTGAACCGCATCTTTCAGAAATTTTTGGTCGATAATCTGGGCTTGAACGAGGAGTGGGATGATGAGGTTGTCGAGGATGCGATGAAGCGATTCGATCTTGTCACTAAGAAAGCCTTTCGCGGCGGTGCTAATGAGGAGTTTGCCATTCCAGGTGAGTCTTTGTACCATGTCTCAAGCTCACCATGGTTCTTGAGCTCACTTTATAAGTCCCCGGACTGGCCGACGATCCATCCCACGGTGTCCGACGCGGGAAATTCAAGATGACAGGCACGGAGGTAAAGAAGATCTTTGACCCCGTAGTCGATGAAGTAGTCGCCCTAGTCCGAGGCCAGATTGCCGCCACCAACAAGAAGGTAAAGGCAATCCTCCTGGTCGGTGGCTTTGGCCAGAATGCCTATCTGCGCGAGACCGTTCGAGCAGCGATCGACCCGAGTATCGAAGTCATGCAGCCGCCAAATGGCTGGACCGCCGTCGTCAGGGGTGCTCTTATGAAAGGGTTGAGTCAGCTCGAGCCTGACACCGAGCGAGTCAGGGTTGCAAGCAGGACGGCAAGGAAGCACTATGGAACTGAGATTATGAGCAAATATGATAGCAGCAAGCACGCAAAGAGCACGACCTGGTTGTGGGTATATCCCTCCCTCTTGTCTCTCTCCTTTGATCAAAACATTCTGCTGTATAGATGCTAACCATTAGTGAAGCGACAACTACTACGGCGAGCTCAAAGTCTACGACATGGACTGGTTCATCACAAAAGGAAGCCCCGTGACTGAAGACCGCGCTTTCGTCCGCAAGTACCAAAAGGTGTCGAAGGTGACCCACGGCCCGGTGCAAACGGTAGCGCAAGACATCCTCATGTCTGAAGATTTAGACAACCAGGGGGCACCGTTATACAAGAGCGATGTTGACGTGAAGTATCTGGCGAGGCTGACGGCGGACCTGAGCTGTATCCCCGTGGCGGACCTGATACAGAAAATGGGCAAGGATGGAGAGATGTACTGTAAGTTTCTCTCTCTCTCTCCCTGATGTCTCAGCCATCTGGTCCGAAATTCTCATATAGGGTATGCTAACGTAGTGGTGCGCAGATGTCACCAATTTCGATATCGAGATGACCTACCACAGTGCACAGACCAAGTACGTCTTGGTTTACAAGCAGGTCAAGTATGATAGTGTGACGGCAGAATATGTTTGAGAACGCACGGGGTGTCCTATGAGTATGGCGAAGGGAGTTGGTGACGATCAAATTGTATCCCATGTGCTGGCAATTTTGGTACTCGACTTGGCGAGGTTGGAACGGTACCATCCCAATATAAGTACATCAGCGACTCTTTGAATAACCAACCTTACAGCAAATTAAGACAAAACCTCTAAGCACTTATTCCAATTCATTACTAATCAGTAAATCCTCACCCACGTCGCAAGCTTCAGCTAATCCAATAAAAATCCCCACTCCAAGACCAGCTAATCTACTCCGCAAACTTCGCTCTACATAGTATGCTGTATCTCCTCCGCCACACCCACCACAACTGTACAATCATCACCTTCAAGCCCCACCACCTCTCAACCTTCTCTTCCCCACTCCCAGGACATACCATCAGCTCGCTCCATCCCGTCTGCCACCCCTACCACATACGATCGATCAATCGCATGCATAGCCTTGCATTACGTACCATACACCATCCTCCTCTCCCTCTTCTCCCCCTCCCTCTTCTCCCCCTCCCTCTTCACCCCCTCTCTCTGCGCCTTGCCATTACAAATCTTCTATGTTGTACAGCCATTCAGGCCAGGAATTGAACACTTGCACACTCGCCGAACCCATATCCAGCTCCAACAACATGTAAAGTAACCCTGCAACACAACGACTCGGCCGCGAGTGAGTATTGCCCACTTATCTGCAAGTAGCTCTTTCCGATCGAGTCATTACGAAACTTCTTTAAATGTTCAATTGGCAACAAGATCTCCATGTCTCTAATGTCAAAGTCAATGATGAATAAATCTTGACATGAATCCTACAGAGCCGGCAGAAAGATACAGTGATGATGTTGGATACAGCACGATGGTAGTCATGTCTATGGAAAAGGTTTTTAATTCAGAATAAGTATATATTTAGTGGTACAACACCTGGGCCATTGCCCCATCGAATGAAAAAGCCGCCACCAACACTTCTAATCTTGCCGTCAGCGTCTCAAATCCAGTATTGCACAGAAAACCGAAGCTCACCTCTTAGCCTCAAGCGCTTCGAGAACCTTTCATTATGGCCTCATGGGCGTTGGCATGTAGAACATACGCTGCCATCGCAGGGATTGAAGATTTCGTTCCCGTATGTGTGTCGCGCTGACATCAAGGTTCCTCCCGATTCCTGTTCACACCCGTCACTCTGCCTCCCTAGGAGATTCCACATCACACATTTCATATGTTCTCATTTCTCTAACCCATTCTTAACCTTCATCTCAAACTGGATTGAACAGACTTCGAAGGACGCCAGACCTTCACCGCCGTTTTGTCCACTTGATGAAAACCTGCAAGGCGGCATCGAGGGCCTTTGACGCATTCTGGCTGGCTTTGACACACATGACCATACATGCAATCTGGCGAACGACAAAAAGAGCCAGCTTTACAAGGCGACTTCCTAGTCCAAGTTTCCAGAACGTCACGCTCTTGTTCGTTGAGGGCGGGATGATGTCGGTACTTGCAAGGTACGCTCGTTCTCCCGCTGGGACAGTAACCACGTAAGTGATAGAAAGAGCAAAATCTTTGCAGTTCAGCACGATTAAGCATGCTTTCTCGGACTTCAACCTCTTCTAATTTTGGGGGCGGATCGACACGCTCATTGTCCAGATTGAGCAGTACGCTCTTCCTACCCAACAGGCTCTTGTTTGGAGACTTTGACAAAGGGCGCTGGTGAAGTGGCATGTCAACGGTATCCTCGGCCGCTTCTTGCCATTTAGCGACTACTTCTTCCGTTGTAACTTCATTCAAGCTAGTAGTCGTTGGGGAAAGAAAACCCCCAGGCTGAGAACTTCCTGCCTCGCTAATCGAACGGTCATCCTTAGCCGAGGAGGATGTGGGCCTGAAAACGTGGGAAAGGTCAACGACGTCGAAATGTAAGGATCGGTAATAGTCGTCAATTGACCCCGATCCGAGTAGGATGATTCTGGGAGCGATGAGGGGATGACCAACATAGGTGGCGAGGGCAGAGGTGTAGACGCTATCGTGACAGCCACCGAAGAAGATTCGTTTGCAGTGGACGTTGTTTGCGAAAAGATGAAAGATTCCTACGACCATCAAGAATTCGCAATTAGCAATCATGCGACAGACCATACAAGAAAGTAGACGTACGTTCAATTTTACGGGATGTATTTTCGCAAGACGGCCCAACGTCCACTACGTTGAAAATGGGGCCAACCAGCGACAGTGTAAAGCCACGCATAAAGTCTCGGAGACCAGCTTCATTGAGATGGACGTTGGGTATACCGCGCTTATCCAGTAGAGCCTCCAAGTCCACGTACATGTGAATCATGATGACCCAGTCTTTAGAGTCATTGATCTTCTCTATATGATCCCAAATTCGTCTCACTAGCCGATTCGCGGCTTCGACCCCTCCGGCTCTACCATTCCGAATAAGGTCTTCATGGAACTACAGTCGAGCACAACGTTAGCTTTCGCAGCTGGCAATAAATATGATGATAGAAATTACGTCGTAGCAGTTTCCATCGATTAATACACTAACGAAAGGGCTCCTTTGCTATAGTAACATTTATGTCAGCAAGCTGCAGAGATGGGAGGATCTCCTTAGGTCAACTCACCATATCCTGCCGAGCCTCGATCAGACTTCTCTCCGCTGCTTCTGCTCGTGGATCGTTGCCGTTCAGCTTTGGCCCGTCGAAACTCGATTGGGTACCACATTGTCGGAGATCTTGTATCTTTTTGTGAAGGTCCTGAAGCTCTGTCAGCATGTGGGAGGCTCGAGGATCTCGAAGTAGAGTACTCACGATCAATAGCGCATCTCTCGCCATATCCTGCTGGTGTAAGTCGCCCAAGCGCTGGCGAAAGACATCCCATTCGCTAGGATTCTGCGATGCGGCAGGTACATGAGGATGAGTGGAAGCTTTCTTGGTGCCATTAATGCCACGAGCCTTGTCTTCGTCATATGAGGATGCCTCATCGAAGACTCCATCTTGCTCAATAAGTTCTGTCTCGTTTTCGTACAGCCGCTCGACTGGCTCCTCTAGTATCTGATCTTCGGTGCCCAAGTGGTCGGTAAGCTCACTACAATCGTCTTCATTCTGACTGTCAAGGTACCCTGTCATTGTATAACAGCCATTTGGCTCATGTTGGAGGGGGTGGTCGTTGACTACTCGCGAGACGGGTTCATGCTTGATACTTGCATCGCTGTTGATGTTCTCCAAGTCACTGAGAAGGTTTCTTCGTGGGCGGGGGTGCGATAAAGCTGATGCATCTGTTGAGTCCTTGTCTTGGAAGTGTCGTATGTAGTCGCCCTCATCCTCATCGTCATCGTTTTGGTCTGCACTCCGTGCTTCATGATTGGTAGACTGGTTTTCCATAGAACCATAGACATTGGCTACTGGTAAGACCTCTTCTCTCCGAAAGAGCTCACGATAGGCATCTAAGTCCATGATGCCGTACCCAGCAGAGTGAGCGGACGCGCGGCCGCCATTGAAAGGCGTCGTCGCATATTGAGGCTGGACAACTGTAGGGGTTGACCGTGAAAGATTGACCATGTTTGTGCTTGTGAGCAGCGTAGAGGTGGTAGATGATGTTGCTGCTGGTACCGGAGCTGAGACATCAACATGACGAGGCTTCGCTCCAGCAAAGTTTGGTTGACTCTGATGCACGGGTAGAATACTCAAAGATCCAGGGTCATGCCCACTGAAGTGCTCCACCAAGTCATCCATGTTGAATGGCGAGGGTGGACATTTAAGTTGATGTGAAAGAAGGAAGGAAGGAAGGGTGAGGTTTGTTGATAGGAAGCTTTGTATTTTGGCTAGCGTGATTGCCAAGAACCCTTCCAAAAAAGCAGCTCCGTCCGATGTTGCTTGGTAATTCTCTCATAACTTACAGTTATAGCTACGGGATGGGAACCCAGAGAAGTGACAACTGTGCTCCGAATATCCTGTAATTAGAGCGCCAAGTTGTGCAGATTGTAAGTAACGACTTGGAAAATCTGTCACTCAAAATCTAAATATACAGTTAAAGTGGTGAGATTGAAAGCAAGTGCAATGTTACTCGATCGCAAGCATGTACCAAATCAAGGTGTACTTTATGATACTGAGATGGAACGTGGGGGTGCTCGATCGTAAGATAGTACCGCATCAAGGAGTACGCTATTCTAATGCGTAAACGACTTGTTAGTCTGCTCGAGATGACAGTGGTGTCAATGTGCACACTGTCAGCTATTGATCAGTGTAATACTTTCCAACATCTCAGTAGGATTTCCGACTGATGACGGTATACTCAATTGTATGCTATTCAATCTAAATGCCATTGCAATGCGATTCAGTTGAGAGGATGAACCGGTGCTTCAGTCTTCATCTATTCCCATCTCCATAGCGCATGCTAGCTGTGACAGCAGCGTGCGCCTTATTGGTAGCAGCAACATGATATGGTACCAGACTCTTCACCGGATCTACAATGCCTCTCACCCTTGCTAGCAACCCCAAATTTCTGTACCACCCTAGCATGGCATTCAACAGCGGTTTCTGTGGCGTTTTACCGTGTATTACATTCACTCCCATTCTTACCAAGCCATCCTCGTCCCTCGGCCCAGCTCTCTTGACCAGATACCCACAGGCTAAAGCTGGACAGTGGTCTGAAGCAATGCAGAGATCGTCAACTCTCGTTTTGGTGACCACACCCCAAGTCTGGTCAGCAATATCGATGAGTCTAGCATCTCCATCGTGGTCACCGAAGGCGGTATTGGGCTGCGGGGTGCTGATTTGTGTGGCACCTCCGGGCGTTGAACCCAAGCCAGATACATCAGGCGATGGGGGATTAGCTTGTGGGGTATCATCTGGCGTTGCGAGTGATGTCGCCGCTATATCCAATTCCCCAACCTCCAAAAACTGTAAGGGAAAATCAAGCATAGGAGTGAGATCGAGGGTGAATAAGCTTGATCGAATAGAGGATTTAATCGAAGCATTGTTAACATCTTCGAACACCGATTGCCAAACTATGCAGTGTATCAGCTTCCAAGAACATACCGTCTAACAGCGCACTTACTAGCTAATTCCTTCATAAGGACAGCACCAGACTTGCATATGAAGAGATGCCAAGGGCCACCGCGCGGCTGTAGCATGTCGAGAGTTGTCTCCCAGATCTCATTCACTATATCTGAGATCATAGGCCAAGGATTCTCCATGTTTCCTTCGAGACAGTAACAAGAATTCCACGACAATAGGCCAAGGTTATCGGTCCATGATGCTGTAAGCCAGTCTTCTCCAGGCCTCCATGCATATGCAATATGAAGACAGTTGTCGGACTGTAGAGACAACGCAGAGTTTGTAGGCGTCAGTCTGAAGTCAATTGATTTTGGCACAACCTTGGCCAGTCGTATTAGCGGTGCGCTGACGTACGGCGACATCTGTCTCTGCTGACTGTTGTCGCTGGGACCGCATCGATCGTACACCTCGAACGCGAGCCTTCGGTAGTCCGAAGGAGAGGGCATCGGCAGAGCTTGGGTTGAATACATGAGATCAGATGGGACTATCTGCAGCACTAGGTCATTTGGTCTGTCAATGTTTTTTCGTTTCGTGGTGGCAAGGTAGGCGTCGAACAGCTTCAGAAACCCAGTGCACAATGTTGGCAAACGTTGCCCACTGGGCAATGGGTCCGCCATGTAGATGACAGTGTTGCCGCCTCGAAGATTCAGTCTGCCAAGCGTCCTACCAACATCCTCGCAAGCTGAGTAGAACGCTGGGGAAGAACCTTCCAGTCCACTCTTGCCCATGGGGGTCTGAAAGAGGCCGCCATTTTGTTCGATGTCTCCAAGATCATGCAAGCCGAGGTTGCAACTCTGATAAGCACCTTCCATCATTCTCAGGAATGTCAGAACCTGGTCCTGGACACTCTCGAATGGGCACACGCATATAGCTACGACGTTTTTGGGACCGTAAAAGGGCGCAAGGCTGAGCTCTTCCCAGAATCGAAGCGCTGTTGCAGCTATATCAATAGGCGTACCCGTCCGTTGCACGCATGTGTGCGGTGCATGGAGCTTGACTACGGCTTGACCCATCATTGGAGAGGCTCGCCTAGGGTACAGAGGTCTGGGTGGCTTTTGTTGAGAAGGGTACTGATCCCGCGATACATTTATAGCGTCATAGTCGTTCAGCTCGACGTACTCTTTCAGCGTGCACTGCTTGGTGATCTTACCCCACTTCGATGAGACACTGGCCAGTACCTCTTCAAATTGTCGACGCATCCCTGTCATTCCAAGAGATTGTATCTGGGGAGAACATAGACTGGAGACCCGCAGAGTATCTAGTCCAGATACGGCTTGGTGTGCCACCATCTGTGCGACCTGGACAAAGCTCCGGTCATTCCCTACATAAGCAGCAGTATCGTGGACATCACCATGCAGTCCAAATTTCAAGTCAAAATTATTCTGCTTAGTGACTTTTGATGAATACAGGTCGGTTGGGAAGTCCATAGTATTGTGATTCTCGATGATCTTTACCTGGTCTTCAGCTAGGAAAGTGGAAGACAATGGCGTCGCGGGAAGGTCTGGGGTTGCCGACGAGCAACGCTTTTCCTCAAGAGTGTACCGCTGGTGGGATTCTTCGAGGCTTCGCTCCTCATTTCCCTCTTCTTCGTCATCGTCATCGTCTTCTTCATATACTTGAAAGGCGTCCGGAGACCCAACAAAAGATTCGTCGTCTATGTCATCTGCTCTCGTAATTTTAATCATGCCCTGAATTGGTGGGTATCGATGTGTGGACTCACCTATATCCATGCTGCCTTCGAGGGGAGACTCGTCACTCTCAAGGACGTCAAAACGAGGAACATATTTTTCGTGTGGCATCTTATCCAAATGGTTGAATTCTTTAGGAAGATCATGCAAGTTAAAAGCGTAACGGCCGTGAAAGGCGTATTTACTATCGAAGCTCAACGAAGTGTTGCTGAAGGGCACAAGGTCGAAAGAAACCTTCTGTGGTTGAGGGGACTTAGGGAGTAAAGATTCGAGCTCAATGGCAGAGCAATTGGCCACCAATTCTCTTTTACTCGTGGTCTCACGGCTGCGCTCATACTTGTCGTTCAGAAGGACGGTCTCGGCACTGATGTCTTCCTTCTCGATGTTCTCAATGTCGAAGCCGTCTACTTCGTTGTCAGCCATACATATGGGGCAGGGTACCAATGAAGGACATGCATACCCGAAATTTCGGTTGCGTTAATTACGCCCAAGGGGAATAAGCTTTGTGCATCATCAGGGACCTCACGCGTCGGGCCTGGATGTTTATCGGAGTGTAATTCACTTGTGGGAGCCATCGCTGGCTCTTCGAAAGTGATTAAATCGCTAGGAAACGTTGCAGCAGCGCTCTCTTGCTCGTACTCTTTAAGACTTGGCTCATCAAAGAAACTAAAATCGTCTTCTGTGAGTCCGTTCGTTGCGAACAGGTCTATATCCATTTCTTCAAATAAATCATCCTTTCTCTGCTCGTCGTACGACTGGTGCACGTCAATTGAAGTTATTCCTCCGCACGCCCCATCAGCGTTACCAACTGAATGTGGCCCATTGTTCAATGACGACTCGTGTACAGTAGACAATAATCCATCTGGTGGAGTAGGATATATACCACTAACGTCCCGAGGGGTTACCTCCCGACCATTTTGTGGTTCAGAGTAGGACATATTGTCTTCATCTGTCACGTCTGCCGCTTCTTTGGTTCTTTCAGCTTCCGCCAAATCTTGCAGCCGTTTCGCCTTGAGAGCTTCCATCCGTGGTGGCTTCTGATTAAACCATTCTTGAGCCTCTTCCAGTGGATCGCTGGTAGATGCAATGGTAGACTGTGGTAGGGTAGATATTTCCAACTTTCTAGTACGGTTTTGAACGTCCTTGCATAGGCATAAGTGCGCGGGCCATAGCTTCATACATGCAATTTTCCGCGGGGTCTCCCCGCTGCTTTCTCGCTCGTTTGTGTCAGCCTCCGCCATCACCAGTACCCACTGCGGTTTTGCCGGCAACCAGATACCTCTCGACATGAGATCAGAAGAGATTGAGGATTTCATTTCAGCTCTCGTAAAATAGAAAGGGTGGCTTTCCGGAGTGTTTTCGATTCCATGGAAGTAGCCAATAACGCCAGAAGGTGATAACAGCACGGACTCTCCAAGAGAGATTGCACTTGAGCTTTGAGAGCCCGAAAAGATATAAGCCAATGTGGAAAGCCGGGGTAATGTGTTTCCAGACAAGACGAATAAAAGTTTCCCTGACGAATGCCACCTGACAGTACAAGAAACGGTAGCCGTTCCACCTGTACCTAGACCTAATTCGGGATACTCATATGCATGGTCGCCAAGAGTACGCACATCCACACACATGCAGGACCCAACAAGCAGAAAACCACTCGTTTGGGATAGAATATGCGACATAGAGTGAGATATGGCGGCAAGCAGCTTTGGATAAATATTCGGCAAGGTATAGTCTTGGTCAATGCTTGCAAGGTTAGTCTCAGGATGATCCGGACCAGTGACCAGCGGCCGTGGGTCAATCTTCGCATTCGCATGGAATTTCTGATTGTTCATCTCTCCAATACGGCTGCCGGGACGAGATGAAGAATTCGATGTGTATATTGCGTTTCTGGAAGCGCCTGGAGCAGAAGAGAAATCCGATGAGCGAGCGAGTCCGGAACCCAAACCTGAATAAACTTATTAGCAGAGACATTGGATATCAGTGAGTATACTTACATGCAAATTCATTCGGATCTTGAAGTTGGGCGATGCCTTCCATTTCGGCCTCAGAACGACAGAAGACCCAGAGGCCAGGTTCCTCCTCGTCCAATAGTACATGATAACCTTGTTTTCTAAGGCTGTACTCGATGATCTGAACAGATCCTCTCACATCCTTCTCTTCTTGATCTGGCTTCTCATCATGCGCTATCCTCCCTTCTTCATCTTTCCCATGTCGCCTCGAATAGAATGCCCAGTAAATCTCCTCTAAATCATCCTAAACATGCATTAGCTAGCGTAACGTATGATGATGAGGGAGACACACAATCTTATATACATTCGTAGAGACGTCGTTGGGAAAGTCCATGCCCCCTATGAAGCGATACTAGTCGATGCTGCGGCCTGTTGCAGCTCATCGACTTGTATGCTGCTGTAGCGTACCCCTCTCTCTGCAATACCAGGTTCATCCTGACGGCTTCGACCAGCAGTAAGGTATTATGGAGCGTAGTTGAACTTTCCCATTCGATGCGAAGTGGAGAAGCTCGGCTGCATGGCGGAAGTAGACGCATAGCCCTGCGCAGATCTATCCATTAGCGCCGGAATGACCCGCTGTCATTTCTTGTGGCTTGTGTGGTTCAGATTCGAATTTGTAACAAATCTCAATTCGCTCTGCGTCGCGATGAGAATCAGCAACCACGCAGCAGTGCCAGTATACACTATCTCGGGCTCTTCGACAGCCCGACCTCTCCCCGAATGGCTGGCCCGAAAGCGAAAGAGAAGTCTCAAGAATGATAGCGAATATGCGAACCGGATTGAGCTTTTGCAGGATTTCGAATTCGAGGAAGCCAGCCAATGTGTCAAAGTCAGCGATGACGGACAATGGATCATGAGCACTGGTATACACAATATCTCGTCTTGCTATAACTCGGGGCTACCTCCCACGAGCGCCTCATCAATGTGAAATCTAGGAACAAACTAACGTACAGACGGCAGGGACATACAAGCCTCAAATACATACACACTATCTCCCTCATCTGTCACTCTCATTCGCCCGACATACCATATCTCTGAATACAACTTTCCTTCTACTTTCGTCCGATTACTCCAAATCACTACACTTGCAGTCAGATCGTTCAATCGAGTTTCACACCCCTTTAGGCTGCCATTACACCACGCGCTTACCAAGATATGGAAGAGATTTGAAATACGACAAGCGCTCTGCGGAGGCCCTAATACCTGCTGTTGGGGTAAACGAGACTGGTAATGGAGAGGTATTCCGGTTGAATCTGGAAGTGGGGCGATACATGAGGGGATATGAGGTCGATGTGGGCGGAGATAACTTTACATCGAATGTCAGTGGGGCTCTTCAGGATGGTGCTGCCATACGGGGCGTCAATACAGCTGCAATTGCCGAAGATAGTCACAATCTTCTGGCTTTTGGGACACCTTTCGGCACAGTCGAATTTTGGGACTCGCGATCACGAGGCCGAACAGGCATACTGCATAGCCCGCAACAGTCTCATTTAATCGATGGAAGGCAAGAGATAACAGCTCTAGAGTTCGACCGCTCGGGGTTGGGCCTCGCAACGGGATCATCTACGGGTCTGATCCGTCTGTATGATCTTCGGAGTCCGAACCCAATCCTGAAAAAGGACCAAGGCTACGGATATCCAATCCACACTCTGATATACCTAGATTCAACAACCTCTACTCGAGCGCAAACCAACGAGCCGAAGATATTATCGGCAGACCAAAGGATCATCAAGGTTTGGAATTCGCTGGATGGATCGGCTTGGACATCTGTTGAGCCCGCGGTGGACATCAATTCCGTGGCCTGGTGCAAAGACTCCGGAATGCTGCTCACTGCTAACGAAGGAAGACAACAGCACTCCTTCTTTATCCCACAATTAGGGCCGGCTCCGAAGTGGTGTTCTTTCCTCGATAACCTCGTCGAAGAGATGGCCGAAGACCCGAACGACCAAAACGCTTACACTAGCCATAAAACTGGAGACATTTACGACAATTATAAGTTTCTGACCGTGCAACAGCTTCAATCGCTGAACCTCTCTCATTTGGTCGGAACTACTACTCTCCTCAGACCATACATGCATGGATTTTTTGTGGCACAAAGACTTTATGAAGAAGCCAAGCTTATAGCGGACCCTTTCGTATGGGAAGAAGAAAGGCATAAAAAAATCAAAGACAAGATCGATACAGAGAGGGAGAGCAGAATTAGAGGCAACAAAAGGGTGACCGCGAAAGTCAACAAGCGATTAGCAGAGAAAATGATGGAGCGAGCCGAGAGAGAAGAGCGGCACCAAGCCAAGAAGATACTTGAACCTGGTGGCGCCGAAGGCCTGGATGAGGCTAACGAGGTAGACGACAGGCGTGATGAAAGGCCGGCTCCGGGCGGGTTGCTCTCTGACCCTCGCTTCGCAAAACTGTTCCAAGACGAAGACTTTGCCATTGATGAAAGGTCTAGAGAATTCCAGATGATCAACCCAAGCACGAAGCCTGCCCCACTGGAGATCATGAACGATAACGAGCCCAAACTTACTGCGGTAGAGCAAGAAGAACTCGACGAAATCGAAGGATCAGCAATTGACGAATCGAGTGCTGAAGATGGACCAGCGCCCAAAGTGAAGGACAGTGGAAGGATCTCATCCATTTCGTACAAGAAGACTGGTCACCGAAGTCAGCAGCCGCAAATGCGTATCACCTCTTCCCATAAGCCTCAGCAGGCCAAAGATCGATCATTTGGTTCCAGAGCTGAGCGGAACAAAACTGCTAAGACGAGTATTAGCAGAGTAGTAGGCGAGCGTGAGATTACGTTCGCTCCGGAGAAGATGAAGCTCGCCAAAGTGGAACCGAGAGAGGGTCGGCGAGACAAGGGGCGGAGAAGCGCCAGTGGAAATGTATTCAGAAGCATGTAAAAATTGTCTTAGCGATTCGGCAATACCCATATGGCGTTATGTCACAACTAGGAAGGACACGGTGACTCAACCCTTGCGCTACTTTTTGTGGCGGCTGTTGGAAATTGAGGCAGTCAGCCCTACCATACTAGTGGCTTGGCAATGGAAACACCAATTATTTTTGTAACACCTGTATTCTTACTTCCTTAGAGTATTATTTATATAGCTTATTATTACGTTATTTAATAGGTTATAAGGCCTAGTTATATTACTACCTATATAATACTCTCTTATATAAGTATTATAGTACCTTACCTATAATAGGAAATAGTCTACTAGTAGTAGTAAAGAAAATCTACTTATAGTAGTTAATAATATATTTACTTATAGTAGAATTAATAAAATAATAGATAATATTATAAAGGATATATACTAATTAAATAAGATCCTAATCCTCTCCTCCCTTAACTATAAAAAATAGTTTATAATTAACTAAGTAAAATTATAGGTAAAAGGTAGGATATATATTCTTAAAAAATCTAAGAAAGAATACCTTATATTATTTTTAGATATACCTCCTTTAGAATATAATAAGCTTAAAGGAATAGCTAAATAGTTTATTCTTAAAGGGGTTAATACTATTAATTTTAATCTTATTATTAATAAAGATATAGTAAGAGACTAATAGAAGGTATTAAAAGGGAAATATATTAATAACTATAAATAAGTAGTAGCTTATAAATAAAAGGAACTAGTTAACTATATAAAAAAGAGCGGATATATAATTTAAGATACCTAGGTAGTACTTTATAAGATCTATAGTAATATTATTATTATTAAACTAGCTCTTAAGTAAGTATATCTTAATAAGGAGCTACTCTACTACTTATATAACTCCTTACTACTTAAATACTCTATTATTATAGTAACTCTTTAAGCTTATAAAGAGATAGATATAAATAAAGTTCTTTAAATCCTTTAAGAAGCTAAAGACTTTATAGTTTATAAAATTCCCGTAGTTAAAATAGGTATAATTACTTATAAAGACTTTTTATATTAATAACTATATAGGCTACGCTTAATCTTATATCCCGCCTTTAAGAGGGGATTATCTACTTAATAAAGCCTAGAAGGAGATACTAGAGTATTAAAATATTATATTTATAAAAAAGATAGTTATAAGGTTTAAGACTATAATATATTTAAGGCTAATAAGAAATTAATTTATACCTTAAAGAAAAAGAAGACTAGGTATATAACCTTCTATAAGATTAAGAGGGAGTATAAGGCTTATAAGGCTAGCTCTAATAACTCTACCTCCCCTAGTAAAGATAATTTAATAGATAAGGATAAGGAGATTACTTATATTACTAAGGAAGTAGTAAGTAAGCTTACCCCCTTAATATAGATATTTAATATTTAATATAGCGGCCTCCTCTTATATAACTAATAAGATCTAACTCTTTAATAGCTATCTTATAAGAATAAAGAGATATATAATTAAGGTTAGAGGAGGAGTATTATATATAAACTATATAGGAATAGTAATTCTAAAGATATAGAAGGGTATGCTAATTAGAATTAAATAGGTATATTATATTCCTAACCTTAGGGTAAATTTATTATTAAGTAGACGATTATATATACTAGGAATAAAAGGGTAATTTAATAGTAACTCTATCTACTTATATATTAATAGAAAAGATATATTAAAGGCTACCTATTAGGAAGGAGTATATATACTTTTATAGATATTAAGGAAATTTCCTTTAGTACTAGACTAGATATTAATATTACGTATATATAAGGTAGTATATACTACTATTAAGGAACTTAATACTAATATAACTAATATTAATAGGAAAGTATTAGAGTATAATAATATATACGCCTCTAATATTCCTAATAGCTTAATTCTTTTAGAAAAGATATTAGACTTATTAATAAGGATTATACCTAACTATTTAGATACTAAGCTACCTAATTAGTTAGAAAATCCTTCGGGTATAACTAATAAAAAACTATAATCTATTAAGAATTATTTCCTTATATACTAACGATTTACCTACTTTAGAACTAACTTAATAGCTAAGTTATATAAGGTTATAATATATAGGAAAGTACGCCGTTTAAAGATAAAGACTCTATACTTATTATACTTTATTAGGAAGATAAAGAAGAAGATTAATTAGGAAGTAGTCCCTTATAAGGATAATATCCTAGACCTAATCCTAATTAATATATATAGTCTATTACTATTTAGTCTTACTAGTAATATATACTTCCTTTAGATAGTAGATAACTAGTCTTAGAAGATATAAGTTATCTATATTAAAGATAGGAAATTAATTACTAGGGAACTTAATATATAGAAGAGAATAGTTAAACTATAGATTAATAAGAGATTAAAAGCGGTTTAACTTAATAATATAAAGGAACTATTATTAATAATTAACTAGTAGGTTAAAGAATATAGACTAATACTTTAAGATATAGAGCTATATATATTATATTAGAATAGGATTACTAAGAGGTTAATATAAATAACTAAGGGATATATCTAAGTAATATTATATAATATAGGACTACTAATAGAATTTTAGGATAAAGCTATTATAACTAGTATATATCTAAAGAATAGACTACTAATAAGACCTATTATAGATAAGAAAGCTAAGTATCTAGAATAGATATAAATAGGAAAGACTCTATTAATTAACTATATCTAAATATAGGGTTATAAGTATTTTACTAAGGTTAATTTAAACGCCTACCCTTCTAGGATAATATAAGATAAGTTAATACTAGTAGGAAGGGAAGCTATCCTAATAGGGTTTAATATAGAAATAATAAAGTAATATAGAATATATATACCTAATTTAGGTAGGTATATTAAGTTATTATTAGTTAATTTTAATAAGAATAGTAAAGGTAGGAAAATTAACTTAAAGCTTAAAATTATAACTTTAAATTAGCTATTTATTTATAAGATATCTAGGTAATAAAGTCTTCTACTAATATCTTCTAAAAATATACTAATTATATAGGCTAATACTATAGTATCTTAACTAGTATTATTAGAAGCTCTATTAGAGGTATTAATATTACTTATACTAAAGGTAATAGTATTAGAACCTATATTAATACTACTTAAACCTCCTTAGATATCCTTACCTCTAGTTAAACCTCTATAATTACCTCCTCTTTAGGTGTTATAACTACCTCCCTTTATACTACTATTAAGGGCTCCTAATCTACCCTCTCCTCCTCTTATATTAAATAAGATTACGGTATTAATACCTTAGTTACTAGCTTTAAAGAGAAAGAGGGATAATAAAATTATAGAAGATAATAGAGTTTTAAAATATATTAGAGTATTACTAGTAATAAAGGCTATTAAGATAGAGGACTAGAAAATATCTATTAAGTATATCTACGTCCTAGATATATATAAAGAAGCTATTAATACTCCTAAATATAGACCTTAGTAGCTCTAGGCTTATAAGAATAAGATAGCTTAACTAGAAGGTAATAATACCTATATAGCTAAGATTCCACCTAATAAAGTAAATATTATTACTTATAAATAGGTATTTACTATTAAATATTAATAAGATAGGATAGTTAAAAAGTTTAAGGCGAGGCTAGTAGCTAGAGGTTTTAGTTAGATCTATAGTATTAACTATAATAAGATGTTTACTCTAATAGTAAGAATAGATACTATATATACTATACTAGTATTAGTTACTATTAAGGACCTAGAAATAGGCTAGATTAATATTAATAATACCTTTATAAAGGCTAGTCTTAATTATCTTATCTATATAAAACCCCCTTAGGGTATAGATATAAAGTAGGGGGAGTATTTATAACTCCTTTAAAGTCTATATAACCTGAAATAAGTAGCTTATAACTAGTACTTTATATATAATAGGGAGTTACCTAGGCTAGGTTTTAACTTATCTAAGTTAGATCTATATATATATATTTATAAAGGAAGAAAATTAATAGTATTAATCTATATAGATAATATTTTAATAGTATTATAATTTAAGGTAGAAATCTTATAATTTAGTATTAATCTATATAGATAATATTTTAATAGTATTATAATTTAAGGTAGAAATCTTATAATTTAAGACTTAATTTACTAAAACCTTTAAGATAAAAGATCTAAGGGAAATAAAGAAGATACTAGGTATTAAGATTAAAAGAGATAGGCTAAATAAGATAATAAGACTAAGTTAGATAGCTTATATTAAGAAGGTACTAAAAGGACTTAATATAGAATAAGATATTTATTATACTACGGATATTCCCCTTAATAGGTATAATAATATCTCGCTAGCTATATTAGATAAGGAATATATTAATAGAATTAACTACTTATAAGTAAATAGATAGCTAATATATATAATAGTATATACTTAGCCTAATATTACCTTTACCTTATATAAGCTTAATTAGTTTATAAGTAATCTAATAGTATAATACGCCTAAGGGATAAAATACCTACTTAGGTATTTAAGATTATATCTAAATCTTTATATTACCTACTATAGAAAGAATAATAAACTATTATAAGTAATAGGCTATTCTAATATAAATTATATAGTAGATAAGAGTAATTAGAAATATATTATAAGCTAGGTCTTTATACTTACTAGTAGACCTATCTCTTAGTTAAGTAGGAAATAAAGATTAGTATTAATATTAATAACTAAGGCTAAATA